>ODAI010162971.1_pt1 | contig 40429 bp, 36 predicted proteins | sample 1539321 | NCBI WGS metagenome assembly ODAI01 (sample SAMN02144231, study PRJEB22623) | gut metagenome | biome: sheep rumen | host: Ovis aries | place: New Zealand
CGGAGGTTGGAGGTGCGGAAATCGTCAATGTTACCATTGATATGATCCGGCACCATGCCATCGGGGATGCCGCCGAGCCAGGCATATGCCATCAGTTGGTGGAGACGATAAGTGTGTCCATGCCAGTGAACATAAGGGTAACACTGTCCCTGACTGCGACCGCGACCGGTGTGGAGACGTTTGCAGTAGGTGTTCTTCTTCCAGAAGTTGACACGACGATTGCGTAACCCCACTCGCGAGAGGGCATAGACGCTACCTCCCTGCGAGAGGAATAGACCGACACCGTCATACGCTTGGCGAAGGCGTGTGCCGTTACTGAGGATCAGCTGACGATGGTCGTCAGGATCGAACTTGAACCACAAGAATGGCTGTGGCTTCCTTGGTTTTCGCTGCTTGCTACGCAGCTGTCGCTCCCTAATCCGGAGCGATTTACAGCAATTTTTCATTAAACGAAAGTTTTGTGCTTGGCTTTGGGTGGAACGGCCGTTCTGCGTGTACACAAGTCACCAAAACTATCGCTGTTATAACTATGATTGGACGCATTCTATACCAATGCGCCGATCTCCAAATCGGTAGTAATCGTTTGAGCGATTTCATCGCGAAATAAGAAATCGGCTGCAAAGGTACGGGAATTGTTTTATACTATAAAGGACAAAACAATCGAAGTCAGTATAATAGTAGTCTAAAAAACTACAACCACGTATAAAAGCACTATTTATGCTTCTTGTCGAGGCTCTCAAAGCAGTACTTTAGCGGGTCTTTTTGCACAATCCATCCGGTGAGATGGCTAAGGCGAATGGAGTAGCGTTGCCACGATTCGAATTTCCATTTGCGCTTCTGCTTTTTGAGCCACGGATGGGTAGTAAGCATGTGGACTAAGTAGTCATAGTCATTGACTGGGAATTGGAATCCGAAAATCGGTTCCTCGTCGCTGATAGACGAAAGGTCAAGACGACCAATGAGTTGCGCGATGCGCGTGAAACTCTGTGCGTTAGCGGTGTTCCGCTCCGCGATAGCATGCAGCTCCTGCTGCAAAGCTTGAATGATTCTTTGTTTTTCCATTTGTTTGTAGAATTAAAGTTAAACAAAAAAGGCCGGCAAAGTGCCGACCCCTGCAATAAAAAGTTTACAAAATTACTACGATAAATCCGAATGACCTAATTTGTCATCGAGATTGTTCGGAAAATGTGCGATTTTAATGGAAAACAACATGAAAACGAAGATTTGTGGAGCAGAATGGAGAAAATATGCAAAAAAAATCTTGGGGGTTTGCACATCCGGAAATAAAGCAGTACCTTTGCATCGAAATCGAAAACGAATGAAGCATAACGAAAAGATACATATTTAACAAAATTCCAACTTTTTTTGAAAAGATTTGGTTATGTCGGAAATATTTTGTATCTTTGCAACAAATTGAAAATAATTAATTTAATAATAACAATTTAAAATTTCAAAAAAAAATGGAAGAGAAACAAATTTTCATTTTAGACCTTTCGAAAATGGAGAAAGGTGACATTATTTTGCAGCGCTTTTCCAATAACGGAAGCGAGTTTGTACGTAAATTAACGAACAGCGAGTACTCACATGCGATGCTGTACATTGGGAATAGCAGTATCCTACATGCCGATCTGCAAGGTGGAGTAGCTGCCGTTAATGCGCAACGTGAAGGTGTGGAAAATGCTGATGACATGGTTGTGTTACGTCTTAAAGAAGGTGTACCATGTGATATGCATCAGTTAATTCAATATGCGCGACGGTCAGTCGGTACAGCATATGATAGAAGAGAAGCATTGCAAATTACCTCATGGAGGAAACCAGATCACGAAATCGATGGAGCAACATCAAATCGTCAATATTGTACGAAATATGTGACGATGTCATACGCGGCAGCAGGAGTGAAACTCGTAAAAGACCCAACGGCATGCACACCACAGGAGATCCTTACATCTGATAAACTGAAACGCGTTGAGGGTGCTGTGCGACTGGCTACTCCGGCAGAGAGAAAGCTCGTTGAGGAAGAATCTGAAATACTTAAATATCAAACAAAAGTAACTGAAGACTTGCTTAATAAAGTGCGAGAAGCGACAGCTAATAGCAACCGACCAGAAGACATCCAAACTTTGGATCAGTTGTTGGATGCGAGCTTGATAAGTTCTGAATTAGATGAGAGTATATATCAAGTATGCAAAGGTCATCCGTATTTCTATATTCTTGATAAATATCATGAGATCCATCCGGAGGAGTATGATTACGATAAGTTTATTGAGATGTATGGGAAAGAGTCGCAGGATGTGGCTGAGATTTTTGCAGAAGCCATGATAGAACCCGATAAGTTGTATAGAATACAATATTGGTTGTTGAGTCTAGAGTACAAGAAGACAAAGGGTAAAACATGCGGACTCTTTGTGGACTTGTACGAACGATTAGTGAAAGACTGTGCAAAACGCATGACTCTTTTTGCCATCGCATCATGGTAGAAAATGTGTCTCAAAGGGCACATTTTGATTACAAAATTCAAAAATCTTGCAAAAAGTGGCATATGCATTTGCATATGTCATTTTTTTTTGTAATTTTGCACGCTGAAATTAATGAGACAGTAAATATGTCCAATCCGAGTAATTATCTGAGACGATTGAGGCCAGACTTAAGCCCGTATCTATTTCATTTTACGAGCGGACCTACGCCGATAGAAAATATGAAATCGATATTGAGTCAGAGAAAACTTAAGAGCGATCGTGGCTATATCTGCCTGACGGACTCACCTCTATCAATGCTTGGAGAACAATTCAAATACATGGATAAGTTCCCGAGACAGATGTATTCTCAGTATGGCATAGGTTTTACACGCGATGTGTTGATAAGAGGATATGGATGTAGACCAGTTATCTATGGTGATGGGGATGAAAGAAAACTGATAGCAGCGTCATTGATGTGGAGGTATGAACCGTTAGATATATTTACCCATGACTATACTTGGTTGAGGGAATGGCGCATCGCAGGTAATGAGTTTGATTTCTCAGGAATAAACATGAGTGATATCATAGTCATCGCTCCAACACAAGAGGCTCTAGACGAAATCACCACAGATCTCGATGTGGATGTAGAGTTTGCATATGACCACAGTACCAAAGAAGCATATCCATACCCGGTTTATACAATTCGGAGAGCATGGAAAGGAGTACCACTGTCACAAGCTGCATCGTATAAGGATGACAATGAATTACAACAGATTGTCGCTGATCAGAAAATAGGAGAAGAAATAAAATAATTTTAACATATGGATTTGCAACTAATTAGGATTGCCGATAGGGGCAATGACAATGAGAGGCTTATTATGCGAGCCGTCAGAAAATGCAATTTGAATGAATATATCGTCCTGGACACAACCTATGACGAAGATGGCATTGTGAGTAATAAGAATCGTCATGTGTACGTTATGCCAGATATTAATGTGAATGAAGGGGACTTTATTTGGCTATATACACGTAAAGGAAGTTACCATACTCATAAAAACGACTCTAATACAATCACACATAACATATATTGGGGACTGGATATTTATGTATGGAACAATAATGGAGATAAGGCATACATAATACATTATGACGATTGGAACAGTATAGAATCCAAAGGGTAACCGATAACCAAAAACGCGGAATTGGTAGTCGCCTGACAGCGACTTGAAAAAAACAGTCAATCTATCTGCTTGAGAGTAATCTCTCAGACAAATAGGTTGGCTGTTTCTTTATGCAGGTAACCCTGCGATTCCTTACAAAAACACGTTACACTCACGAAAAACTCCAAAAACAGCCATGCGGAGTGAACGTATAGGTTGGCTTATTGTGCTTCGACCAACCGTGACCGATGACTACTTCCTTCGTCTCGGTCTTCTGCGACAATAGTCACGAACAGGGATTAGCCTGTCACGATAGTGCCTAACATGGGCACGCACGTGGACAGGTTTCTCCACAGGGCAACCATTATCACAGAAATTTGAATTTCTGTTTACCATGTATTCTAAATATTCTCTTTTACACATACTTTGCATGTTTATTTATATCTATATAAATACTTGCTTAATTTGAAAAAGACATGAAAATGCAAAAAAAATGCAGATGGATAGCATTTTATTTGGAGATGTGGATTATTTTTTGTACCTTTGTGGCGAAAAATGAGAGTGTTATGAAGAAAAATGCATTTAATGAGTTACCACCGAAGAAAGTAGTGTTGGTAATAGGAAATGGTTTTGATCTAGATATGAAACAGCAGACAAGCTACACAGATTTTGTGAATAGCATATATTTCAAATATCTGATAGATCCAAATCAGGAGAATCCTGTCGAAATGATGGAAGGAGTAGATGAAGATAAGTTAATACGCAATCCTAACGGTATGGCTTCTTACGTAATGGAACAAAAGGAGCATAATAATTGGGTGGATTTGGAAGAGTGTATCCGAGAATATTGTGAAAAGCAGCCAGAGAGCACAGTTGATAAAGCGAGACTGAGGGGAGAGTTGTTTTCTGTTCGGTATATGTTGTATCATTACTTAACGAGAGTTGTATATTATAATTTCGAAGATAGAGATTCCTTTTTTAAGAATCGCATAGCGTATAAGCTTTTCGAGGGAATTGTGAATGAAAATGTTAGTTATGAGATATGGGATTTTAACTACACATTCATTTGCGAGACGGTATTGGAAAGATTGAATGTACAATCCGATGTTATTAGCAACCATCTGCATTACATACACGGTCAGTTGAGAAGAGATAATGGTTATGAGAGATGGCCAATCGTATTAGGATCAGATTCGACAGAGAAGTTAGAACAAGTGTGTCCGTCAGCAGTCAAATCCCATACGCGAGGCTACTTTGATAATTGCAGTGAATTTAAAGCAGATTTAAGGGAGGCAGAGACGGTAGTGTTTATGGGGCATTCTATGGGAAGCACAGACCGGCCTTATTTTAGCGATATGCTACAATCTGAAAAGCTGAAGAGCGTTGTGGTGATTACAAAATCAGAAGCTTCGTTAAACGATTTCCGAGCAAATATAAATGCCGCTTCAGAAAATCTATTTGCACAAAGAACGCAAGATGCTACTTTGCGCGAGGTAACATATACCTCCGATGGATACTACGATTTGTATAGTATGATAGATGCGAATAAATCGAAGGAGTTCGCGGATGTGATTCATATGATTATATCGTGATAAAAGAGTGGGCTTATGATAGATATACCGAAATTGATAAAGGCAGCAGATTTGAGTATTCGGATATTCACAAAAAGATTGTTAGAGGATGTGGCATACTATAAGCAATTGCCACTAAAAGGTTGTGATGAATTGCGTATGGCACTTCATTTACGGATGAGTGTGCTGCTTTCGTTGCTTGAAATGTCCACCATAGAAAAGGCGATGCTTGGAACCAAGCACGCGTACGTCAAACGCTATCATTACAAGAACCTGGTGGCCAATGCTTCGGAGTGCTATAAGATGCTATATCATTTTGAGGATTGCCGTAAGAAATCCATATGGACGCGCGTGAGGCGATTAGTTACAGACCTCAATAGTGAAGAATTGAGAACTCAATATGACCAAATAACCGAGAGGTTGAATGAGTTCGGATATGAGCGTGTCAATAAGGATTTGCGTGATGTGACAATGCACTATGCGGAATACTTGTTAACGGTGTATCAGATGACAGTGGATTTGAACAATGAGAATGACGCATTGATGTATTTTGCAGAGTTTTGGGATATTCTTAAGGATATGCTATCGTTCTCAACATCTCTTGTTGCGATCTATCAGAATCAAGATCTAAAAATTGAAGAGCCATGTCCCGTTACAACTAGTCTCATCGGGAATCAAGTTTTATTAGCGTATATGCTAAAACTTGATGCAAAGCATACGATGGTGGATTCTTTGCAGATGGTAATTCCAAAGGGCTCAGAGGAATTGGACCAAATGGCCCATAAGGAAAAGAAACTTGAACAACTGAAGGACAACTTGGAACAGCGTTTTCAATTATATGCATTAGACTCATTTACAACAATTATCAATCTATATGAAATACAAGTGTTGCTCCGATTTATGATGTTAGATTTGGCATCTAATATAGAGGCTTTTGGCAATTCTACAACTACCATGGACGCCGCGTTGAATGCACGACGATTTGTGATACCGCAGGTGTCAATGCTTGCTTTACTATATGGGTATTCTGATAAGGAACGTGAGAAATCGTTATGGCAAGCTATAGAAGGATTGGTTCCGGAGACTATGAAAGAGCAGAAGGAAAGTATGGTGCATACTATGACGGATCTTACGAAATCTATACCGAAGAAAAAGCGTCACGCGCATGTTCATGTATACGATGATAAAGGGAAAAATTTGGTGCCAAAATTCATGAATACATTAGAGGGACTGAATTTTATCGAGGAGCTCCGGTCTGTCAAAAGAATATCGGAATTTTATTCGCAATTCGTGCGATTCTTAGTTGAACTGACGACATATTTGGCAAAGAAAGAACATGAGCAAGCAGAGGAGAATACGCGAAAATTTCATGAGAAGTTAGACTATATTGTGAGCATTTTTGAAAAGTCTAATGCGTCGGAGGAAACCATGCGGAAATTGAAGGAACAAATCGCCAGCATTAAGGAACTATCGTCTAGAAATTGGGATTTAACATGAAAAAATAAAGAAAAAAATCATTTTTAAGTCCATATACTTGTGTATATGGATTTTTTTTTGTACCTTTGCAGCCGCAATTTATGTGCACGTAGGTGCTCGCAGGTACATATATGTCAAAGAACGCAAAAATATCGGTAGTGTCTCCGGTTTATAAAGGAGAGAAAATGGTGTCGGAATTAGTTCGCAGAAATGTGAAGGCGTTGGCTACTATTACTGACAACTATGAGATTATACTTGTGAATGATGCCTCTCCGGATGGATCGTGGGATGAGATTGTGAAGGAATGCAAGAAAAATCCGAAAGTAAAGGGACTAAACTTGTCTCGTAACTTTGGGCAGCATTATGCGATTACGGCTGGACTGAGATATGCAAGTGGAGATTGGGTTGTGGTGATGGATTGCGATTTACAAGATCAGCCGGAAGAGATACCCAACCTCTATGCGAAAGCGCAGGAGGGATATGACATCGTGTATGCACGACGGATGCATAATCAGTTCGGATGGTGGAAACAGATGAGTTCAAGAGTATTCCATCGTGTTTTCGATTGGTTAAGCGGTATGAAAACCGATAGAACCATTTCTCATTACGGTATATATAGTCGTCAGGTAATATCTGAATATAACAAGATGCCAGAGGTGGCACGTTCTTTCATATCATTAGTTTATCATTTGGGCTTTAATATAGGAACAATAGATGTAGAACATGGCAAACGTGCAGAAGGAAAGAGTACGTATTCGTTGCATAAGTTGCTGAAGTTGAGTTTTGATGTGATTATTGCCAACAGCAACAAACCTTTGCATATTGCAGTAGGCGCAGGATTTGTATTATCTGCGTTGTCTTTGCTTGTGGCCATATATAATGTGATAGCACGTTGGGTAGGAATCATTTTAGTGGAAGGTTATACGACAACGGTATTTAGTATCTGGTTTGTAGGAGGATTGCTATTGATGATGATGGGTGTACTTGGTTTGTATATCGGCAAGATTTTTGACCAAGTGAAGGGCAGACAGTTATTCATCGTAAAAGACAAATTAAATTTTGAGGAAAATGAAAATCATTGATTGTCCATGGGAGTTGGCGAACTTGGATTGTCGCGTGGCAGAGATTAGTGTTGCAGCAGACGAGGTAATCGATAAGTCTCAAATTAAGGAACTGGAGTCTAAATACGATTATCTGGTACTGAAAGTTCAAGCCGGAGCAATGATGAATAATATTGTAGCTGCGGAACTGGGCTTTGAATTGGCTGAAACACAAATGTTTCTTCTCAAAGCGAAGCGTGACTGGCATTTGGACCAAGATCTATTAACATCACGATTGATGCAACAATTGTCGGTTGAGCGCATTACAACGGAGGAAGATTTTGAAGAACTGATGTCGCTTATTACAGAGGATATGTATTCTACCGATCGAATCTATTTAGATCCGGAGTTTGGCCCGAAGTATAGTGAGCGTCGATATAAGAACTGGACACGTACTGAATGGGAGAGAGGGGCGTTGTTATACAAACATTTCTTCCGTGGAAAGTATGTGGGGTACTCGTTGTGTAAAAAACAAGGAGATGAGTTGGTGTGCTTGTTAGCCGGTTGCTTTGAACAATATCAGAAGACCGGTATTGGACTCTGGATTCCGTTAGTGCCAGAACTGTATCCCGATATGGAGTACTCACGTTACACAACGCATGTGTCGACCAATAATATCCCGGTTTGGCAGATGTACAATCGTCAAAAGTATGAGGTTGGTGGATTTGATTACGTATTTGTAAAACACATACATCATTGATTATGCTGAAGGATTGTCAATTTCATCATATAGGGTATGCGGTAAAGGATATCGAACGAACCGCAAAGTATTACATAACTGCAGGATGGCAGAAGGGTGAGATTTATACGGATACGATACAGAATACGTATATCGCGTTCCTGACGCGTGATGGGTTTCCGATGATTGAGTTGGTGGCTCCGGTGGATGAAACCTCGCCTATTTGCAATACCTTGAGGAAATCGGGTAACTCGACATATCATGTGTGCTATTCCGTGCCGGATATAGATGCTGCTGTAGCAGAACTGAGAGCGCAACGCTATATGCCGTTATTCAAACCGGTGGAAGCTGTGGCGATTGACAATAAGAAAATTTGTTACTTAATGCATCCAGAAGTTGGATTGATCGAGATAGTAGAGCAATGACATACGTTTTTAGAAATAATACGATTGAGCAGTTCTTGGGAGCAGGGTATCAGTTCTCTGGATACGATGATATCTCCGTGCCGCAAGCGGATGAATACCTCTGGTGGTATCAAGTGCCGATGCATTTCGATAGTCAGCGATTGGCAGATGAGGTGCGGATGTTTGCGCAGAAGTTGCAGTTCGTGTTAGGCCAAATTGGCGATAAACCAATCTATGTGTTCACGTTGGATGCCACCGGTGTGCGGACGATTGAGGCAGCAGATACGGAGTTGCTGAGTGCAATAGATGCGTTTAATGAATCTATGTATGCTGCGGCTGAGAAACAGAATGTGAAGATTGTGCGTATATCGGAGTTCTTAAGTCAATATGCGGAGAAAGACTTGTTTGACTATCGGTATTATCTCACGGCTCAGATGCCGTATAATCCGCAATTGATTCGTTCATTCCAGGCATGGTGGAAGCGGAGAAAAGCAGAGATAGAGCAGAAGCGCAAGAAATGCTTGGTGCTGGATCTGGATAATACATTGTGGGGAGGAGTTGTCGGAGAAGATGGTGTAGAAGGCATTTTGTTGAGCGGCAGTTATCCAGGCAAGGCGTTCCATCTATGGCAAGAGGGATTGAAGGAATTGGAGAAGAGTGGGGTGATGTTGACGATTTGCTCGAAGAATAATATGGCCGATGTGGCGGAAGTGTGGGCGAAGCGTGATGATATGCTGCTGCAAAAGAGTGATTTTGTCGCGATGCGGATTAATTGGCAAGATAAGGCAACAAACATCCGTGAACTGGCAGAGGAACTGAATATCGGTTTAGATAGCATGGTGTTTGTGGATGATAATCCGACGGAACGTGAGTTGATTAAGCAGCAGTTGCCGGAGGTATCAGTGCCGGATTTCCCTGCGCAACCGTATGGACTAATGGGTTTGTATAAAGAGTTGGTTGAGAACTATTTCGGTGCGTATCGCATCACGCAGGAAGATAGAGCGAAGACTACGCAGTATATCGCCAATGCGCAACGCAAGCAGCAACAAGCGGCATTCATCAATATGGAGGAGTATTTGCAGTCGCTGGAGATGAAGTTGCGGATTGAAAAGGTGAATGCGGCTACGTTACAACGTGTGGCGCAGTTGACACAAAAGACGAATCAGTTTAACTTGACGACGCGACGTTATACAGAAGCGGATATTCAACGGATGGTTGACGATGGAGCGGATGTGTGGACGTTGACAGTCTCGGACAAGTTTGGCGACTATGGTCTGACGGGAGTAATGATTGTTGCAGAGGGAAAGATTGATACGCTGCTGATGAGTTGCCGAGTGCTGGGCAAGGGTATTGAGATAGCATTTGTGAAGAAAGTGCTGAGTGAGTATAAAGGCGAGATAAAGGCTGAGTATATTCCGACAGCAAAGAACGGCCAAGTTGCTGATTTCTACGAACGGGTAGGAATGCGTAAGTGCGGTGATGGCTCGTATGAAGCGAAGATAGAAGATATGGATTTAACGATAAAAGATTATTATACAATTGAGTAATATGGAAGAGAAAATTTTAGAGATCCTCCGTCGCGTATTGGAGGATAGTAGTTTGGACAAGACTTGTTCTATGGAGAACTGCGAGATGTGGGATAGTCTGCGTCAACTGAATGTATGCTTCGAATTGGAAGGTGCGTTTGGCGTGATGTTCGAACCGGAAGAGATGGCTGAGATGAAGTCGTTTGATGATATTGTAACCGTTCTGAACCGTAAGCTTTGAATCGCGCAATCACATATTGTTCCTTAGTGGGGATCAACTTGCTCTATGCATGTGTGACGCTGTTTACCAAATACGCATCACAGCAGGAGTTAGGTTCTGTAGCATATTGCATCGGATTAGCTGGAGCGATTGGTGTGATGGGAGCGTATGCGATGTGCTGGCAACAGATTTTGAAGCGGGTGGAGTTGAGTACGGCCTATATGTTTAAAGGAACGAGTCTCATCTTTATCATGCTGTTTGCGTTTGCGCTATTTGGTGAGCAGATCACGCTGATGAATATAATAGGCTCAGCTGTGATTGTCTTTGGGATTGTGCTATTTGCAAAAGAATGATGTACTACATAATCGTCATATTATCGGTATTTGCTGCGGCTTGTGCTCAGATGCTATTGAAGCAAGGGGCGAGAAAGGAGTATGCTTCATGGTGGAGACAGTACATCAATCCATGGGTAATTGGAGGTTATGGTATCATGGCATGTAGTCTGGTGCTAAATATTTGGTGCATGAGCAAAGGGGTGCAGGTAAAAGAAGTGAGCGTGATAGAGTCGATGAGCTACTTGTTCGTACCAGTGCTGGCGTTTATGCTGTTTAAAGAAAAATTAACCACGCGCAAAGTATGCGCAATAGCGATAATAATAGGTGGAGTAATATTGTTTTTTATATGAAAGAATTGACTAATAGGAATTGGATTGAAAAGAGTGTAATAGGGCTATTGGTGATCCTTAACGCATTGTTTTTGTACTATTGGGTTGCTTTGGCTGCAAATTACTGCTTGCACTTCGATGATGTGCATTTCATGTGGCAGATGCGAGACAATTCGATTGCTCAGTACGTACACGAGATGTATATGACGCGCGGAGGAAACTTTGTTGGATATGGACTAAACGGTATCATTTTCACAATAGCAAATTGGGTGGACGATTACCATTTTTGGCCTATAGTATTCTATGCAATTGGTATAGTGTTGACTTGGCGTGTTTTCCGTGGTTTCCCGTTTATCAAAAATAGCGGATATAAAGGCTGGATAGGAGTGATTACGCTCTACAATGTATATATTTTGACAAGCTTAGATTACGCGGTATTTACATGGTTATGTGCAATGCAGTATTATCTCTTTGCACCAATCCTATGCTTGTTAGTGAAATATCTTACAAAAGATAGATTAACATGGTGGCAATGGATAGCACTGATATTCATGGCTATCTTTATAGCTGGCAATGCAGTGTCCATATCTACAGTATCGTTCATAGTTTTATTCGTTTTGGGCTTGTACATGTGGTATAAGGAAGGATGGAATATACGCAATACATGGAATAAGCCACAAGTAAAGAGGTTGCTTGGAATTACGGCATTGATGTTAGTTGGTTTTGCTATCGTCTTTGTAGCACCAAGTAATTGGATACGATTGGATAATGAATTTGATATTGAGCAACCGCAAAACTTGATGCAATTTTTAAAGGCCATAGTAGTATGTGCAGGGATGTTTATTTATATGATGGTATTTTATCTACCATATCACATGATAGCAGTGGCATTAGGCGCTTGGGCGGGTTCTAAATATCCAATGAATTTACCGGTAAGTAGAAAAAAAGCATTATTGATTATTATCAGTTTGGCTATTGCGTATTTAATAATATGTGTTGTCCCATTGGCATATTTGAGTAATGGATTTCAGATACAACGTAATTATATTCAGATAGGATTCTTCTATATACTAACATTCTTTACTATCGGATATATATGGGGAAATGGATCTAAATCCAAACAACAAAAATTTATATTACCTTCAATAGCCATTTGTTCTATATTCCTGATAAGTATTATGTACTTAAATATCAGTCAGGATTTGCCTGTAGCACGTGCATATAACAAGGCACACAAGGAGCGTGAGGCTTATTTGTTGGAATTACAAAATTCAGGACAAAGAGAAACAATAATAGTAGAACCATATCCAAGTACTCAAATGCCAGATGCCAAATATAATTTATTGAAATGTATAGGAAAGAAATCGAACATGCAGCCGATATATTATGAAGCCGATACAGATATTGAACCTAACGGATATGAAGGACATGTACGTAGGCTATATCATTTAGATTACGACTTTATATTAGCAGAACCAAGGAAATAATATCAATATGAGTATCCCATTTAACAAACCGCATTTGACGGGCAAAGAAAGCGCATACATTAACTTATCGGTTATCAACGGTAAGTTAAGTGGAAACGGAGAGTACACCAAGAAATGCCAAGCTTTCTTTCAAGAACGCTATGGTTTTAAGAAATGTCTGCTAACAACGAGTGGCACAGACGCACTGGAGATGTGTGCGATGCTGTGCGATTTAAAGCCCGGAGATGAAGTCATCATCCCGAGTTATACTTTCGTCAGCACGGCTCTTGCCTTCCTGCGCGAAGGAGCAAAAGTCGTCTTTGCCGATAGCATGAAGCGCAATCCGAATCTGGATGCGGAGGCTATTGAGGCATTGATTACTCCGCGCACCAAAGTGATTGTACCGGTGCACTATGCCGGAGTGGCATGCGATTTGGATCGGATTAAGGCTATCGCAGAGAAGCATAACTTGTTGGTTGTAGAGGATGCTGCGCAAGCTATCGATTCGTACTACAAAAATCGTCCATTAGGAGGTATTGGTCATTTGGCTGCCTTCAGTTTCCATGAGACCAAGAACATCACAGCCGGTGGTGAAGGTGGATTGTTGGTTGTAAATGACGAACGTTTTATCCGTCGTGCTGAAATCATTTGGGAGAAAGGCACCAACCGAGCTGAATTCTTCCGTGGTGCAGTAAATAAATACGGCTGGGTAGATATGGGTTCGAGTTTCCTTCCGGCAGAGATCAATGCTGCCTTCCTTTGGGCACAACTTGAGAATCTCGATGAGATTCAATTGAAGCGCAAGACGCTCTGGAATAAGTATTATGAGTTATTGAATCCGCTTGCAGATAAGGGTTATTTCTCTTTACCGGATATTCCTGAGTACGCCAGCAACAATGCCCACATGTTCTATCTCGTGTTCCCAAGTTTAGAGAAACGTACAGCATTGATTCAGCATCTCAAGGAGAACGATATTATGGCAGTGTTCCACTACCTGAGTCTACACAGTAGTCAGTACTACCAAGACAAGCATGATGGACGAGATTTGCCGGAATGTGATCGATATGCAGATACCTTAGTTCGTCTGCCGATGTACTATGATTTGGAGATAGAGGATGTGGTGCGGATATGTGAAGTAATTAATCAGAGTTGTGTTAAATAATTGCGGTGAATAATTCAGATATATATTATCAGCCACAGAAGGCGCAAGTGATGACACCTCCGCGTAGAACGAATGGAAGGCGCGAGAGAATGATGCGGCGGTTAGGGATGGATACATCCTTGCCTATGATGCGGGATGATGTAACTGTACCGAACTGGATGTCTGGAAAGGCATTGACGTTCTTTTTCGTAGCGATGGTTGCATGTTGGATGGCTTTCGGATATGTGCCTGGATTTGAACTGGTTATTGTATCATGCTTATCCATTGTTCTGTTCTTTTATGGAGGAACGTCGATGTCCAAGAGTTGGGGGCATGTTAAGGATAAAAGATTTTTTAAACATATATTTATAACCGGTGTAATTATACGTCTCTTATGGGTTTTATATTTATATTTCGTATTTAATCCAGATCACTACGGAAATACATATGGAATGAGAGATGATGTCGATTGGTATATACCATTTGCTAAAGATCTGTCGCAATGGATAGGCGGAGATTCTAAAAATTCTTTGTCGGATATTATTAGAATAAACGGAGCGGCTATGGACGATGTGGGTTACCCTATGTGGCTGGGCATTATCTATGCGATTGTAGGAATAGAAAATGATATCTTTGTGCCGTTTATACTTAAATGTATATTTGGGGCATATTGTGCGGTTAGTATCTACCATGTAGCGAAACGGCACTTTGGTGAGGGTGCAGCGAGAATGGCCGCTATTTTTGTGACAGTCAATCCTAATATGATATATTGGTGCGGCACAATGATGAAGGAGCCGGAGATGGTATTCTTGACCTGTCTGGCTATAGATAATTTTGATCGAGTATTGACATCAGGAAGCAAATTTACATTTAGGAATCTTTTGCCGGGTATGCTAGCAGCGATAGCATTAATGTTCTTTCGATCGGCACTTGCAATAGTAATATTCCTGGCAGTTTTTGCACATATTATCATGGCGTCGAATCGCGTGATGAATATGGGAAAGAAGATATTAGCCGGTGTATTAGTAGGTGCTGTATTAGCAGTATCTATGGGAGACCGAATTCGTTCCCAGTCAGAGCACCTGGTGAAAATGGCTCAATCGGATAGTCAAGAGGAAAATATGCAATGGCGAGCCAATCTTAAAGATGCAGGAGGGCGACAACAGTCTTTTGCAAAATATGCCGGCGCTGCGGTGTTTGCGCCCTTGATTTTTACTATCCCATTCCCTACATTTAACTTGGCAAATGAAAATCAATTGACTCAAATGCAATTGGCTGGAGGCAGTTATATTAAGAATATATTCTCCTTCTTCGTGATAATTGTAATGATAATGATGTTAGTAAGTGGAGAGTGGAGACGTCATGTGTTTATATTGGCATATACGGTTGGTTATCACTTAGTGCTTGTGATGAGTGCGTTTGCGCAGTCTGGGCGATTCCATATGCCGGTATGGCCGATGCTGATGCTATTTGCAGCGTATGGAATACAAATTGCGAAGACGAATAGGAAACTCAAAAGGTGGTTCCCAATAGCACTAGTGATAGAAGTGGTAGCTTGTTTGGCGTGGAACTGGTTTAAATTGAAGGGAAGGGGTATGATTTAAGCATCTGCGATGCATAGATGATAGATAATAGATGAACGGGAATTTTGATTGGTAAATGGTAAGTGGTAAATGGTAATATTTGATTTTTGAATTTTGATTTTTGATTTGATAGAATAGATGATAGTTGATAGATAATAGTTAATATATGATAAGGATATGAACGAATTGGATAATATCATACGGGATTATTTGAAGGCAACCGAAACGGATTATGCCATTATGATTAATGGAGATTGGGGTTGCGGGAAATCGTACTATATCAAGCACGATTTTCAGGATGTCGTCACATCTGTGGATTGTCCAGTTAAGGAAACGCGTAGATTAGAGAAGTTGATTGATGCTGGTAGTGAATTGGCACGAGAGATCCAACGAGAAGCGCAAAGTGAAGAGGAGAGAATGCCGGAGTATGACGAGAGTAAGTATTATCCGTTCTATGTGTCATTATATGGCATTTCATCGGTGGAGGATTTTAATGCTAAACTATCCGATGGCGTACACGATTGGGTAGGCAAGGGGAAGGCTATTTTAAAATCCATTTTCAAGAATAAGTTAGATGTAGATCTACCTAATAATCCGAGCGCAAGAATTCCGCATAATGCAGTGTTGGTGTTTGACGATTTGGAGCGAATCTGTCTGGATAAGATCAGTCCGATAGAGGTGTTGGGACTGATTAATACATTCTCGGAGCATAAGCATTTTAAGGTGGTGATTGTATGCAATGAAGAAGCATTTCGGCAGAAAGCAGCAGACGGGAGTGTGCAGTTGAAACTGGATGAAGAATATAAGCAATACAAAGAGAAGACTGTTCGGTTTACCTATACATGCAGAGCCGATGTGTCAGAAATATATGGTATATTAGTAGATCAGTACAAGGATCATTACGGAGAGTTTCTAAAAGAGATGTCCGAAGGGATATTGGATTTGTTTGAGAGAGGAGGAAAGGGTAATATCCGGACATTGAAGTTCTTTATCGACGTATTCGAGAAGATATTTAATGCCGCATATCCAGTATTAAATGGAGATTATTGTGATCAGATATTAGACAAATTGCTTTGCTCGGCTCTGATATATGTGATGGAATATAAGAGTGGGCATAATAAAGAAGAATTGCTGACATTAAGTGAGCCATTGGCATTGATGATTGACGAGGATACCAGCACGGCAGAGGAATTGTTTGTGCCCGAAGAAGCAAAACCGCAACAATACGATTCGTACGATTTGGCAAGCGTTCATCGACGTTATATGTCAGCATACGACACGATGGTGCGTTTGCCATGGATGATTGACTATATAACGAGTGGCGCATTGAATGAAGAGGATGTAGTCGGGTTTGTGAATACACATGAAGAAGAGTATAAGCGATTGGAAACAAGTCCGGCAGTACAAGCATTGGAGAAGATAAAAAATTTGAAAACCATAGATGATGAGGAAGCGGAGCCGATAGTACAACAGATATGGGAATATATCAAGCAGAATCAATATACAGTAACGGAGTTGTTGGATATATATAGTTTGTTTATAACGTATGTAGCGGAAGGTTTGAGTTTTGTAGAACTCGGTGATGAGAGCGATGCTATATTTGAGAAAGCTTTACACGAAAGTCCAGGACTGCAAGATTATAAATTAGATGCAGATGCGAGAATCGCATTACGGAAAAGATCGTTCGAAACAAACGAATATCAGAAGCGGTATTATACGCTGGTTCAATATGTGGTAGACTTGCAAGAGGAAAAGAGCCACGACAACTATGCTTATTCCGTAGAGATGTTCCTAAAAGCAGCCGAAGAGGAAGGATCCGCGGTAGAGGGAGTCGCAACGTATCGGAACGATGAGAAGCACCGGCTATCGTTGAAAGGAATGGATTGGGAACGATTATTCTTGTCTATTCTTAAGGCACCGAACCCAAAAGCGTGTATGATAATAGATGTGGTGGAATCGCTGATAGTAAAGGATAAATCCGTATGGTCACCGGATGAACGTCTTGCCTTGAGTAATTTCGTGGGCAGACTTAAAGTTTATAGGAGAAGTAATAAAGGTAAGATACGAACCTATGCGATGAAAGGATTGGTTCAGACATTGCTTGAGTTTTTGAAGGGATGGGAGCGTACGGTAGTGCTTGATTTGACAAAATAAATAAGAGATAGAAATATGAGAAGCTTTTGGATGGTATTATATTACGGCTTTGCGAAGCATTTGCCGAAATCGACAGTCCTGGGAATAGGTAAGTTTGCGAGATGGTTGCGCGGGAAGTGTGCACGGCACTTGTTTGCAGAATGCTTGTGTGAGGATATAAATATTGAGCAGGGCGCTTACTTTGGCAATGGAAAGAACTTCTATGCGTTGGGTAATACAACGCTGGGGAAGGACTTTGTGTGTCATAACCGTATCGTTACGATTCATGGGCACCTGATGATGGCAGAGGATGTGTTGTTCCAAGGGGGAGGGCATAAGTTCGACAATCTGGATGTAATCATCGGTTCTGAAGGCAATCTGCCGGATACGCCATTGGAGATTGGGGATGATGTATGGATTGGGGCACGAGTGATTGTCCTGCCAGGATGTAAGCGAATAGGTGCGCATAGTATCATTGGTGCGGGAGCCGTTGTTACACATGACGTTCCGGATTATGCGATAGTCGGGGGAAATCCGGCAAAAGTAATTAGAATGAGAAAATGATACCGAAGATAATACATTATTGTTGGTTCGGAAAGAATCCACTTCCTGAGTTAGAGCAGCGGTGCTTGGCTTCGTGGCATGAACACATGCCGGAGTGGGAATATAAGTGGTGGAACGAAGAGACGTTCGACATCGCTAAGGCACCGTTGTATGTGCGGCAAGCATATGAGGCAAGGAAGTTTGCATTTGTGTCGGATTATGTGCGGCTTTGGGCGCTGGAGAAGTTCGGGGGATTGTATATGGATGTGGATTTTATGGTGTATCGACCGTTTGATGAGTTGATGGATAAATATCCCGCTTTTGCAGGATTTGAGGGGAGTAAGCGGCAGCCGGTAATGCAAGGAGTGATAGCGAGTGAGGCGCATGGGGCGTGGGTAAAGGATATGCTACGCACGTACGATACGCGCGCGTTTTTTAAAGGAGATGGGACGCTGGCTATGTATCCGAATACGCAGTATTTTACGGATCGGTTAGAGGTGCAAGGGTTTGTAGCGGATGGAAAGGAGAAGGACGTGTATGTGGATGGTAAATTTTTCTTACACGTATTGCCCGTATGGGCTTTTTGCCCGGTGCTGACTTCCGGAGAGGATGTACGGACGGAAGAGACGTATTGCGAGCATATGGGAGAAAGCAGTTGGGCAAAGACGGGATGGAAAGGGAAAATGCTTGCAGCTCTAGGCCCGAAGTGGAGGACGAGACTTATTAGGTTTAAAAGAAAGATAATAGGATAAATATGAGAATTTTAGAGGTAGCAAGATATAAAATTAATTTCGTAGGAAATGTAGCGCCATTTGTTACTGAACAAGGCGAAGCTATTCGTGCGTTGGGAAATGAGGTGGATTATTTCTTAGTTAAGGAAAATTACCTCAAGGCTGTTAAGCCACTGAAGGAGAAGATACGGGAGTTTAAGCCCGATATAATCCATGCGCATTTTGGGTTATCGGCTATACCATGTGTGCTGCAGACGGAAGTGCCGGTAGTGATAACGTTCCATGACGGAGAAACGCATTTTTGGCATGTGAATCTGTTGTCGTCGCTATGTGCGTTACGAGCAAAGCACGTGATCTATGTGGCACCGCATGTGAGGGAGTTGAGTTATCTCAAAGCTCGGAATTATTCGATTATTCCATGCGGGGTGCCGATGGAGGAGATGGTGATAACGGAGAAAGCGGAGGCACGGAAGAAGTTAGGTTGGGATGCTGACAAGAAATACATCCTTTTCGGAGGTGCCTTTGAAAATTTACGTAAAAATTATCCGTTGCTTCGTGATGCAGTTGAGTGCATTGGTGGCGACATCGAGATCGTGGAGATGCGAGGATTGACGCGAGAACAGTGCGTGCTGAGGATGTGTTCGGCTGATCTGTTTGCATTACCCAGTCATAGGGAAGGAAGTCCACAGGCATTGAAAGAAGCGATGGCATGCAACTGTCCGTGCTTGGCTACGGATATTGCGGATGTACGGATACTGTTTGGCGATGAGCCGGGGCATTGGATATTGCGAAACCCGAAGAACCGGTTGTGGAAATGGGAAGGAGATGAGAAGAGTCTGGATGATATGGTGGCATTGCTGAAAGAAGCATTGGCGTTTGTGGGTAGGACGAATGGCAGGAAGAGGATCCTTGATCTCGGATTATCCAATGAACAAGTAGCAAAACGAATCGTAGAAATTTATAAACAAGTACAATAATATGTGTGGTATAGTTGGCGTAATACGGTTTGATGAAAAACCGGTTGAAAAGAAGTTAATCACATCCATGATGCAAGTTATCAAGCATCGTGGACCGGATGATGAAGGTGTGTTCATCGATGGGCATGTCGGATTGGAACATGTGCGGTTGAGCATACTGGATTTGAGTAGTGCAGGGAAACAGCCGATGACGGATCCGACAGGACGATACACGATTATCCAGAATGGTGAGTCGTATAACTATATTGAGTTGCGCGAGGAACTGAAGGCACTTGGGTATAAGTTTACGACCCAAACCGATACCGAAGTGTTGCTTAACGGCTACATCGAGTGGGGGGAGAGCGTGTTGGACAAACTGAATGGTATGTTCGCTTTGGCTATCTATGATAAAGAGAAACAAACACTCTTTATCGCACGGGATCGGTTTGGCGTGAAGCCGTTGTACTACCATATCGGAGGCGGACAATTGATATTTGCATCGGAGATTCCTGCGATACTTAAAGCACTTCCGGGAAAACCGAAGGCAAATGAGAATGCGATATTTGACTACTTAGTCTTCAACCGCACGGACCAAACAGAGGATACCTTCTTTGCAGATATATTCAAACTGCAACATGGTTGCTCTTTTACATTGGACTTGAAACAATCGTACACCAAAGAGACATTGCCTATCCGCAAGTGGTATAACCTGGCAGAACACGTTCAGCAGGTGAAAGCGGAAAGTGGAAAGTGGAAAGGGCAGGAGCGTGAGCATTACATGGAGCTGATTAAGAAGGCGATTGAGTTGCGGTTGAGAGCGGATGTGCCATGGGGTGTGTGCTTGAGTGGTGGTATCGATTCGTCGGCTATCACAGCTACGTTGATACGAGAGATGAAGAAACCGGATGTGAACTCGTACTCGGCTGTGTACCGCAAGGGCAGTTGGGCAGATGAGTCGGAGTTCATCAAGGAGTTTGAAGGGATAGTACCGCATATGCATTATGTGCATCCGGATGCAGAGGGGATGTTGGCGCACCTGGATGACTACGTGCGGATACAAGGCGAACCGACGCCGACAAACTCGCCATTTGCGTTGTACTGCGTGCTGGAAGAGGCATCGAAAGATGTGAAAGTGATACTGGATGGACAAGGCTCGGATGAGGCTTTGGCAGGATATGAGTATATACCGGGATTGTACTACAAGACGCTGTTCACGCACCTGAAATGGGGACGGTTGGCGAAAGAGATCGTGCAATACGCGAAGCTGCATAAGTCGTGGAGGCATGTGAAGTACATGGCGTTCTTCCTGCTGCCGAGCCGGATGCGGACGAAAGTGCGTGTGGCGCAACGCGGGTACATCGATCAGGAGTTTGTGGCAAAACATAAAGACAGTGTAATTGCGGACAAACTTTATGGCGCGAACACAATGGAGGAGATGCTGGTGGCGCACTTCGAATACAAGTTGGAGCACCTGAATAAATGGGGCGACCGGGATACGATGGCGTTTGGCGTAGAGGGTAGGAGTCCGTTCCTGGATAAGGATCTGGTGGAATACAGCATCGCGCTGAAAGATGAGTTGAAGATCAAAGGCGGGTACACGAAGTTCATCCTGCGGGAGGTGATGAAGGGTATCATGCCGGAGAAAGTGCGGTTGCGGGTAGATAAACGCGGGTTCTCGGTGCCGATGGATGAGTGGTACCGGACGGAGGGATTCCAGAAGTTGGTGATGGAGATTCTGGAGTCGGAGTCGTTTGCGAAACGCGGGTACTTCAAGCCGGAGGAAGCGAAGAAGCTGTATGAGCGGCATCTGCGGGGAGAGGTGAATGTGGCGAAGGATATATGGAAGTGGATTAATTTGGAGATGTGGTTTAGAAAATATATTGACTAAAATGGCTAATAATCATCGAACGGTTGGCAATGTGTGCAGGGGCGTATGGAATAGGATATGCCTGGGGATTGCACGGCATCTGTTTCCAGCACAGGTACGGAATGTGTGGTACCGGATGGCTGGAGTGAAGATAGGCAAGGGAAGTAAGATCGGGGCGACGGTGGATATCGATCAGTCGGCACCGGAGTTGATAACGATTGGGAAGAACGTGTGGGTGACGAGAGGTGTGATGCTGCTGTGTCATCAGCGGGATCTATCCGAATATGAGGTAGGCAAACCGGTGATGGATTGTGAACTCAAGTATGCGCCTATCGTGATAAAAGATGGAGCGCATGTGGGGATTGGAGCGATCATCATGCCGGGTGTAACTATTGGTGAAGGAGCGGTGATTGGAGCAGGAGCAGTAGTGACGAGGGATGTGCCGGATTATTGCATAGCAGTGGGTGCTCCGGCAAAAGTTATTAAGGATTTTAGTAAGAAAGAAGAAGCATGAGAATTTGGATTGATGTAACAAATACGCCGCATGTGAATGTGCTGATGCCGATATACAGGCACCTGAAGGCGAAAGGACATGAGTTGATCATCACGGCACGGGATTTCTCGGAGACCATACCGCTGCTGCGGAAGAACGGGATAGAGCCCATCGTGCTGGGTACGCACCACGGGAAGAGTCGGGTGCGGAAGACATTCGGCTTGCTGGGACGGTACTGGCAACTGTTGGTGCATGTGCCGAAATTCGATGTGGCGTTCTCGTTAGGAGGCAGTTACACGGCTCCGGTGGCTTGGCTGCGGGGCAAGAAGAGCATCACGTGCAGCGACAATGACTTCACGACCCATAAGTTCATCACGTACCTGTTCAGCAGCTATTTCATCTTTCCGTCGTACCTCAATTATGCGGAGGCGAAGAAGAAATTCCGGCTGCGGGACGAGCAGATAAAGACATTCGAGGGGTTCAAGGAAGATATATACATCGCTGATTACAAGGTAGATGAGCGGTTCTTGGAGCAGTTGCCGTTTACGGATTTTATCACGATCAGGCCGGAGAACCTGAAGGCTGCGTACGTGCCGAAAGATGCGGTGACGATCGTGCCGGAGCTGTTTGAGGCGTTCAAGGACATGAATGTGCTGTTTTTGCCACGTTACGAAGAGGAGAAGGCGATGGCTGCGGGGTACGCGAACGTGTGGTATCCGGCCGGGCCGTTGTGCGGACTGGATGTGTGCTATTACACGAAGGCGATGCTGACGGGAGCGGGTACGTTTGCTCGTGAGGCAGCGCTGCTGGGTGTACCGGCTGTGTCGTTCTTTCCGCGGAAGGAGTTTCTGACGGTGGATGTGGTGCTGCAGGAGCAGGGGAAGGAGTTCAAATCCCGTTCTCCACACGAGATAAGAGATTATGTGCTTTCTGCATCCTCTCAATCCCAAGGACGTGTCCTCGGCGACACCTCCCGCAGCAAAAAGGTTTTAGCGGATGTGCTTGATATTTTTGATGGAATATTGGAAGAGTGTAAGTAATCGATTGTGTTAAGGTCTTAGCCCCCTGGGCACGATTATTGCCTAACCTATTTCATAGAAAACTACCAGCAATCGGTGTCCGACACCCGCCATGCCGACGCAGAGTTTTGGAAACGGTTTAAGTAAAAGCAATAAATAGAAAGATATGAATTTCTTTGTATTATTAACTATAGTTTCTGCTATATGTAGTATTGTGGGACTTGTTTTTGAATTGTACATTGCTAAATATTCTAAAGCTAAAAAATGGCTTTGGGGATTAGCCGTTTTTGCATTAACATTTATCAGCGGGTTAGCAGTTCATTATAATAGCGAAAACGAAAGAATTAAAAATATCCATCGTCAAGCAAAAAATATTAGTGATTGTTATGATTCTGTTTGGCCGGCAGATTATATTAACGAAGCATTGACTTTTTTGGAGGAGAATAGAGACAGATACCCTGATTCGTACGAAAGAGGGAAACAGATTTACGTAGATATGAAAAGCGCTGACTTTCGATACGAAGAAGGCGCTGCCAGAGAACTGCATGGGATAGTAAAAGCAATTGTAGCATTAAATAAGTAATTTAGATTCCCTATTTAGTCCAATAACTTATAAATGGGTAAAGCAAAATAAGGCAATATTGTTGACGCTTTGCGTGTTAACTATTTATTGCGTTATTTGAAGAGCATCATGGGGTATCAAGATAGCGCGAAGAGTGGGGAAAGCAAGCATGGCGTAGAGTCTTGCGACGCAGAAGGAGATATTTGGGAAGTTGGATGAGTTTATAAATAACAAACTAAAATAATATCATGGATAGAAATTCATTAGATGCTATCGTAGAGCAAGTAAGAAGAGAACATTCTTCATTAAGTATTACTCCAAGAGACTTGTTCGGTGCTTTTGGATTGTATCGTAGAACAAGTGGAAATTGTTGGATTGTTGACAAATATCTTGAGAAACATGAGGTGTTTGTATCCCCTCATTACAATGATGTTTGGATTGATACCCCCATTGAACTGAAAGAGAAAACAAGGGCAACAAGAAAAATCGCAAAAGATCCTATCCAACGAATTAAAATCATTCCGGCAGCCAATAACAATCCTGTATGTGTTCAAAATGATAGCTCTCTCACAATGGCGATTACATTAATGCAAAGTAATAATTTTTCGCAACTGCCTGTTACTGATGGAAATAAAAGGAACTTATCGGGCTATATTTCATGGGATTCCATAAGTAACGCAATATTTAGAGGAGTTCACTCTGAAATGGTAAAGGATTATAAAGTTTCAGATTGTGTGGTTATGACTCCCAATGACTCTTTGATAGATGCAATGACTAAAGTCCATAAGCATGATTTTGTAATAATTGTAGAGAATAATCAAGTCAAAGGTATTATTACGCAGCAAGATTTATCCAGACAATTTTTAAATTGGACAAAGCCATTTATATTGTTGGAGGAAATTGAGAATCATATCAGGCAATTGATAGATGGTAAATTTCAGTTAGAAGAATTAAGAGGCGCATGTCAAGGAGAAGCCGATGATATTAATTGTGTTGACGACATGTCATTTGGCGATTATATTGCATTAATCGGAAATGAAGATAGATGGAATAAACTTAATCTCAAATATGTCGATAGAGGATTGGTTGTTGCAAAATTAGAGGAAGTACGAAAGATACGTAATGATGTGATGCATTTCGACCCAGAAGGTTTGACACGGGATCAATGTATTACATTAGAGGCAACTGCTCAATATCTGCGAATCTTATCGTCAAAAATAGATTAACTTAAAGAAGAAAGTTGATCAACTTTTGACATTAACACTGAAGAACTCCTCTTTGGCAGAAGAAACAAAGAATGCCAATGGAGATACAGCCTTGTGGAAACGGTATAAGTAATTTAGATTTTTAATTTTGAAAGATGTATCTAAAGACACTGAAAATATGGAACTTTCGGAAGTACGGAAAGGGAGATGGAGAGTTTGCATCTTCGTTGCCAGGATTGGTTGTGAAGTTTCGGGAAGGGCTGAATGTGCTGATAGGTGAGAACGACTCCGGCAAGACAACGGTGATAGATGCCATACGCTATGTGTTACGTACGCAAAGCGGAGAGTTTATTCCTATCGAGGAAAAAGATTTCCACTATCAAGACGGAGTGCGTGCAGAGGAAATGAAGATTGAATGCACTTTTGATGGGCTTACCGAACAAGACCAAGGACACTTCTTGGAATGGTTGACTTTAGAAGATGAAAAGTTTGTTCTTAGGGTTTGGATGTATGCTAAACGGCAGGATAATGCAGTATTTCCGGAGTTCTATGCAGGAGCAGGGGATGGAGCTACTATGGAAGGAAGTGCCCGAATGTTGTTGCGTACGGTATATCTGAAACCGTTGCGTGATGCGTTGACGGATATGACGCATGGGTATAAGTCTCGTTTTGCACAGATATTGGGAGCACATAGTTTGTTTAAGACACAAAAAGGAGCAGACGGACAGCCTATAAAACATTCGTTGGTTACGAAATACGAGCGCCTAAAACAGGATATAGAGGATTACTTCAAAGGAGAAGAGGAAGGGTTTTCGATATCGAAAGGAATCAATGATCTGTTGCGAGAACATTTTTTGTTCGACCAACGAGAGGCAGAAATCAAATTAGCCGGAGGGGAGTTGTCGGATATACTGCATCAGTTGGATTTGATATTGGAGGGGAATAAATCCGGTTTGGGAACGCTTAATTTGCTTTGTATAGCGGCAGAGATGCTGATGATAGAGCAGCAGATGAAAGGGTTGAAGTTAGTGATGATAGAGGAGTTAGAGGCGCATCTGCATCCGCAGTATCAGATGAACGTGATTGATTACATCAAAAGCGTGGTGGAGAAAGATAAGACGCAGTTTATTTTATCCACCCATAGCATCACCATTGGATCGAAGTTGCCACTGGAGAGTTTGATTGTATTCCGGGGAGATAAGGTTTATCCGATGGGACATGAATATACAAAGTTGGCTCAGTCGGATTATTCGTTCTTGGAGCGGTTCTTGGATGCGACAAAGGCGAATATGTTCTTTGCGCGTGGAGTGATCATTGTAGAGGGAGACGCGGAAGAACTATTGTTACCAGCCATTGCAGAGGCAATAGACAGACCATTGAATAAGTATGGCGTGTCGATTGTGAATGTAGGGAGTACAGCCTATAAGCGGTATGCGAAGATTTTCCAACGGAAGGACGGTCAAATGTTTGATATGCCGGTGTCGATTGTGACGGATATGGATATACCGGTGATGGCATATTACAACGAAGAAAATCGACAGAGAAATAAGCAAATAGCATGGGGAAAAGGACAGATATTTAGTAGGATAAAGACGAGTGTGCAAGGTATACCAGTGGAAGGAAGGGCGGAGTACTTCATGTATAAAGAAGATGTACGGAAATATTTCGAAATGAGAAATTGCCAAGTTCCGGAGTTAGAGGATGTATTGGCGTTATTAACAAACGATAGCAAAGAAGAAGTATCTTCCGAAATGCTCGATTCATTGCGAACTAATAAACGGGAAACATTAGAATATGAGTACGATAAAGGATGTACTAAAATCTATTTGCCGGAAAAATGGACGTTGGAATACGAGATAGCAAAAAGCAGCATCGCAAAAATGCTAAGTTTCGCTATTGAGTTGGCAAAGATGGATGAGCGGAACGCAATCCGTGATTTGCACGAAGCATCAGATGTCGCCAGACAAAAGATTAAAGAAATATGGGGCGATAAAGAAGATGCAACAGACGAACTTGCGTACGAGATATTCAAGTCTTTTACCGACAAGAAGGTATCTAAGGCCATAACGGCCCAGTATATGGCGAGGTTGATAGATGTGAAAGTGAACAAAAGCCAAGAAGACAAAAAAAGCATGCAAGGAATTCTTCTAAAAGATCCATATTTAAGATATTTGGTGAATGCGATATGTCATGTTACAAAACCGATAGAAGGATTGGATGAGTGATTTTGCGACAAATATGGAAATCGATCATGCCGAGCGTGTGTTGCTGCCGGAAGGTTGCCATTTCAGCGAGGCAAAGCGGAGTATCATTAAGCATAATGATACGGCAGATTTTCATGCATGTCCAGGAAGCGGAAAGACAACAACGCTGTTGGCCAAGATTGTGATACTGGCTAACAGAATGCCTTTCGCGGACGGACGCGGGATTTGTGTTCTTACTCATACGAATGTGGCGATAGATGAGATTAAGGCACGGTTGGGAGAGAAGGCGAATGTGCTATTTTCGTATCCGAATTTCTTTGGGACATTTCAGACGTTTGTGCATAAGTTCTTCACGGAACAAGCATTGTGGCAGTATCATAAAGTAAAGATTACTTGTGTAGATGATAATTATGTGAAAAAGAAAATGTTGCAAGCAGCAAAACATGAATCCTCATTGTTGTCTTATCTAAAATACAGGTATGAAGAAAAAGATAGAGATATATCGTTTGGCGAATATGTTGCTGATTTTATTCTCAAATGCCGGATAGATTGGGAAAATAAAAAAGTAATCCCTCATCAAGGAAAGAACCAATTGGGCATAGAATCAAAGTCCGGGGCAGCGGTGGTGAAAATAAAACGTCAGTTGCATGAGCAAGGGATATTAACCTATACAGAGGCATACAAAATTGCGTTGGCTTATATACAAAAAACGCCAAATGTTGATTTTAAAAAGATATTAGCCAATAGATTCGCGTATGTATTTATCGATGAACAGCAGGATATGAATCCATTGCAGCATCAATTGGTAGATACAATCTTCGGAGGCGAGAGCCAAGTGGTGCAAAAATTTGGAGATTCAGATCAAACCATTTATCATGAAAATGGCGGAGAGGATTATGATGCAAATGCATTAGAAAATTCTATAGATGACAGTTGTCGATTTGGCGAGCCTATAGCACAAGTGTTGCGCAGTGTTTGTACGAGGGAGTATTCGAACTTGCATGGGGATAGTAGCGTGGAGTGCCATAAACCGGTAATGTTGGTGTATAATACAGAGCAACGGGTGTTGCCAAAATTTGCTGAATTGCTTAGCGAATATACAGTCGGAGGTGAGCTGCTGTTAGATATAGCTCAGCGAAAACATGCGAAAGATGAGGCTCATCGATATTTTGTAAAGGCAATAGGATATAGGGTAGAACACGGAAATACAAAAAGAAGTGAATCGGCAATTGATATTACATCATACTATCCCACATACGTTCGTGCCGGAGCGGTAACTAAGAGCATGATTGCTCATATATCAGACTATTTGCAGAAACAAGGTAAAGAGGGCGTGAAGGAATACAGGACGAATCTGACGAGCGCGGTAGTAATAGCATTGGATGTATGTGGTATGCGAGACGAAAAAGGACGGAAGTTCAATGCTACTTCGCTGATGCGGTATTTACGAGATAAAGTTCTCGGAAAGGATGTGGAATTGAAAAGTAAGATAGCGCGTTGGATAATGCTATTGGCGAATAATGAGAAGCAAACGATTGCGACAGAAATGAAACAATATTTTAAAGATAGTTTGCTTACTTATTTGCCTTCATGGCCATGTGCACAAGAGCAATTTGACCAATTCTTCAATATAGAGAAAGAAAGCGAGACCGATGTGCAGATAGCGAGGGTATCCAATATATACCATGACGAGACTACCAATGTAGATATAGAGGTGGCGAGTGTGCATGCGGTGAAGGGAGAAACGCATCTAGCAACATTGTATTTGGAAACGGCTGATCATGGAAGTACTGAATCGCAAGTCTTGAAGAGAGCATTAGAAGGAGAGCAGTATGCGAAGTCCGGAAAAAAAGAATCGCGAATTAGCCGGATTATGTATGTCGGAATGAGTAGACCGAAACATCTGTTGTGTTATGCAATACATCGAGATAATTATGCGACATTGGATGCGGAGAAGGTTAAGTTGAATTGGGAAGTAAGAGAGATATAGCGAAGAGTATGGCTCGAGATAGGATAGAAGAATTGGCAATAACGAATCTCAAGAAGGTATTACTGAGATCAAAATATGTGATACCGCAGATCTCCGAGAACGACAAGACTCCATCGTTTGATGGGGAGTTGCTGGTTTATTCTACCGAAGACCATACCAAAGACCAGATGGAAGGGTTGATACCGGTGCAAGTGAAGGGTGTGACGGTTGAGACGTTTATGGGGAAGTGTGCGTATCCGTTTGCGTGGGCAGATCTAGAGAACTACTATAAGGATAAAGAATGCTTGTTTTTCGTGGTGCAGCTGCTGAAATCGGATGATGAGCAGTATCGCGTATATTATAAGGAGTGGCCATTATTGGAACTGCAGAAGATACTCCAGAAGTATCCGGCACCGAGAGAGCATGAGACAATCAGTTTGCCGTTGAGTGAGTTTCCTACTGAGAAAGATGCGATAGATACGAAACTATTCACATTCTGCAACGACATGCGGAAGCAGTTGGTGGTAAGCGGTACAACGCAACTGCCTACGCTGCAGGAGTTGGAAGGAGGAAAGTTTGAGATTCAATTATCTGCATTCGGGGATGAGAAACTACAACCACTACAGGTGCTGACGAGAGAAGCGAGATATATCTATAAGCGCACGCCGCAAGGGTTGTTTCCGGTTGCGGAAGGGAAGGTGAAGATACGATTGGATACCGAACAGGACATGAAAGTGACGGTGAATGGAGAGCCGTACTACGATGTATGTTCAGCCATACATAAAGACGGGAAAGAGATTCATCGTATAGGAGATAGTCTGGAATTTGAGATTCATAACGATAGGCTGACGTATCATCTGGATCTGAGTCAATCGCTACGGCAACGATTGTATGACTTGAAGTTTATTTTTGCGGCGATAGAGCATGGGAGTTTTGAAATAGCGGAAAAGTTCCCATTTGAATTGGGAGGACTGGTGGAAGAGAAAGATCTGATAGAAGGATGGAAGGGGTTATATGGCGATTGGGAGTTCTTTAAGCGGTTCTTAGATGAGATAGGCGTGAAAGAGGACTTGCGATTTGACAAGATGAAACAAGGAGATGACGAGCGATTGAACACGCTGGCCAATTGTGTGCTGAGCGGAGAGTTGTATGAGTCGAAAGAGCCCAAATCGATGTTTTGCGTAACGCCAATCGGGAATCTGCAAATTGCACTGGTGTATGAATTGGTGAACGAATTGGACGAGGGATATCGGTACAAATTACATTCGTTAAAGGATGTGAAGATTGAGATCACGTTGGTAACAGAGGAACAAGAGGTGGTAGAGGTGCCGTTTATATCGTATGTGCGACATGAAAAGCCGGAGTTGTTGGGAACGATATCGAATCTGGATTGGGAGCATTTGGTGAATGAGTATGGGCGGTTGGTGAATACGCAACGTAGGTTCTATATCGAGACAGCGACGTTAGATATGTTGGCGATGATAGATCAGTACGATAAGACCGGAAAGGGAGAGTTGCTAAAGAATGCGGAGCGTGTGCAGGAGTGGTTGGCGAAACAAAGTAAGGATAGATTGAGTAGGCAATCGATGGCGCTGAACCGATTGCAGATAGTGCGGCGTATGCGTCCGTTGCGAGACGATGAGAGGGAAGAGTTGGCGAAGATTATTGCGAAGAGCAAACATGCACAGATAAAATATGGTGCGTATTTGTTAATGGGAGATAAGATCAATGCAAAGTACTGGTATGGACGACTGAAACCAGAGGAGAGAACTGAGATAGACGACCGGCCGATAACAAGATTTAAAGAATTTTAAAATATAATATATTATGGCGGATAAGACAAAGATATGTTGCATAGATGTTGATAAAGACATTGAGGAATATTTACAGGAGGAGCACGAAGTTTTTTCCGGTTCATTTGGCACGAGAATCAGTATGCCAAAGAACGCTATAAGCAGTAATTATGTTCTGCCGAATTATGTTTTTCCTGTCAACATACATGAGTATGACGTATTCGTCGTGGATATGATAGAGCGTTTGGCAAAAGAGTATTATCCTGATGATTACGTATATCACAATAACGAGACAACAGGGGTTAAACATTTAATAAGCGAACGTTCCATAAATGTGTATAATCCCATTCCATATGGAGCCTATGCATTTTTTGAGGAGATTCAAGAAAAGAAAGATAAGCGTCCTATTATTATAGTTTTTCAGCATACAGAAGTGTATAGAAAGTACTATTGGAGTGATGCTAGTAAAGAAGGACACTCGAACTATGATTTTTGTCGAATGCCAGAAATAAAGAATATTCGAGGCAATCAAGTTACGCTGGTTGATAATAAAGCATCTGAGATATTGTTTAAGCATTACTTAGGCAATATTGAATATTTTTGTGCATTTGGATGTACGAAAGGCTATATCCCATTATTAAGAAACAATAATGGAGAGTGTGTTTCGTATATTCAAAATATAGGAGATGTAATAGTCATTATGCTGCCTCAAATAAAAGAGAAGAAGGCATTCCTAAAGCATTTGTTTGAGGATTATTTATACGAACGTTTTTCTGAATATTTCCCCTATATTCAAGAGAAGAGTTGGATTTACAACATGGAGTATTTGCTGCCAAACGAGGAAAGCATGCAAGGCGAGCTTGAACTAGTGAGGAAAGAATATGAAGAGAAAAAAGCGGAGATAGAAACACAAATAGAGGAGAATAGAGGAAAGTATCAATTCTTACATTCAATGTTAACAGCGACCGGTGATGAGTTGGTGAAAGCCGTAATAGAGTATTTGAAATGGCTGGGTTTTGAGAACGTGATTGATAACGATGCCATAACAGATGGAGATTATGAGGAAGATATTAAAGTGGATTTGGGAGATAAAGGGTTACTGATAATGGAAGTTAAAGGAGTTCACGGAACTTCAAAGGATAGTGAATGTTCCCAGATAGAAAAGATCAAGCATAGGCGAGAGCGAGAACGGAAAGCATTTGATGTGTATGCGTTATATGTGGTGAATCATCAAAGAGGGATAGAGCCACTAAAGAGATCAAATCCACCATTTTTGCCGAAGCAAATAAGTGATGCGGAGGATGATGAACGAGGTTTGGTAACGACATGGCAACTGTATAATCTGTATTTTGATATAGAAAGAGGTGTTATTGATAAGGCTGAGGCGCGAGACGCATTGCTGGTATATGGTATGGTGGACTTTACACCGAGGGGTGCAATAAAGTTAGGTGTGCCGTATCACTATTGCCAGAATAATGTGATCTGTGTGGAGTTGAAAGGACAGAATGTTGCAGTAGGAGATGAGATGTACGCCTACGATGGACGGAATTGGCACAAAGCGGAGGTGAAATCGATTCAAGTAGATAAACAAGATTATGAATCGATAGCCAATGGTCATGTGGGATTTGGTTTAAACGGGGAACTACCGGAGAAGGCGGAAGTTTATGTGAGGGGGAAAGGCTAAATCTTATCAATCATATTTTCAAATGATATAGAATTTTTGCACATATATTACGTGCGTGACGAAGAAATAAGGATATTCAAAAAAATGAATAAATACAAGAAAATCATAGAAACGGCCAATGAATTGATAGCTTCTTTCGAAAAGAAAGATAAGGTGCTAATGGCAGTGAAGATGGACGAATTGGAACGTCAGTATAAGTATGATTTCGGAGATTCACTGAATAGCTATGAGGCAGTATATGCTTATTTTTTCATCAAGTATGCCTCTGTTCTGTTTTTTCACAACAATAATTTTTTAACATCCATCCATTCTGCATGGGAGGATGCTAATGCCAGATATGAAGGGTTTGCCCAATCCAAATTATATTCCGACAAAGAAAAAGAAGAAATACATACCATCCTAATGCAAATCAAATCTATTGATGACAGCACAAAAAAAAGTCACAATGTACAGAGTCCAAGACATGATTGCAGGTGTTCGCTATGTCGTCATTTACCGGCTAATGCTTTAGGGTCACATATGGCTCCGAATTTTCTATCACATCCTTCGCTCTCATTCGACCAACGCGGGAAAAGATATCGGGAAGCGACAGACAGATTTGCAATAAATGACATAACGAATCCATTATCTTTCTATGGAGCTGAAGTCCCTCCTGAAAGAATTTGGATGACCTTGGGGCATGAAATGACCGAAGAAGACCGAGAGCAAAATATCAATCTTCTCGAATATGATAATTATTTCTGTTCGCAATGTGAGCATCGTTTTGCAGTATTAGAAACCGCATATGCGGAATATTATCATAATCAGAAAAAGTCTATTCATCCTCGTGTCTCATATTTGTTTTGGCTCTCTGTGTTATGGCGAATGGGTATCTCCCGTATGGGACTTTATATGGATGCGGAGGATGAATTTTCTATTAGAGAAATATTGGACAAAGGTATATTGGAGAATATCAAATCAATCAGTGATGACACTTCAGATCTAGGATCGTGGTGTTATGCGATTTACAAGATTGACGGTATCAGCCAATACGACAAAGGTGTATTTGGCTCTCGTCAAGAGAATGCCCCTTATATACTGCTCCTAAATGATCTGATTATCATCTTGTTTAATACCCAGCCATCATCAGATGTGGTGGATTGTGGTCCATTGCAAGTGGATACTACTAAATTGAACACATGGAAGAAGGATGAGGTGGTGTTGCCAGCAGATAGGAGATGTTTCATGGACATGCGGGATTGGATTGTAGAAACATCCTATCAGTATTATGATCCTCCTAGGGAACAGGCATTATTGCTCATACGGGAGAATGAACGTTCAGAAGGGAGGATATTGAAGGCAGAAGAAAGAGAAATGTTGATTAAAGCGCGACGCTTGGTTTATGGACCTGTGCCCAAATTACTGACAGTGAGAAAAGCTTGCCGATTCCAAATCGCTGCAGTGAAAAAACGAGAGGCAGAAGAGAAAGGGGAAATCTATAATCCTTTGCAAGACGAAGAACTATTTCTGACAGCGCAGGATTTTCAGAATTACTATGCGGATTTATTGAATATAGCACAGGAGGAACACGATGTATCTTCATTTCCTTTTTATGACGAAGCACAGAAAACATTTCCAAACGAGAAAAGGAGTAGTAAACCATCCGAGCAAGTTGATACTAAATATGGAGATGCATTGGACTGGATCTCAGAGATAACAAGTCCAGAGGGGATGGCAGATTTATTCGGAATACCGAAGACCAATATCCCGGAAAGACATTATAAGATTCGTCCAAATGAGTTATGCCCTTGTGGGAGTGGTTTGAAATATAAGAAATGTTGTGGTCTCAATTCCCGTTAGAGCCCTCAAAATTGTTATAGTTGCAGAAAATTTAGTAAAAAACAACAAATATTCGCGAAAATTTTAGTAAAAGTGGTGATTTTATTTGTTTATTCGCAAAAATTTCCGTATCTTTGCAGCGGATTTTGTAAAAAAGCATATGGCAGGGATAGATTTATATAAGGAGATCGTGTTCGGATCGGCAGACTCGACAACGGCTCAACGGATATCAGACCTGGAGAAGCACGGAAAGTTGCGGAAGATTGCTCCACGTCTGTACACTACCAACATGAAAGATAGTCCGGAGGCGATTGTTCGACGTAACCTGATAGAGATATTGGTATGGCGTTTTCCGAATGCAATAATCAGTCACCGCAGTGCGTACGAGATGCGTCCTACCGGTGCCGGTGAGTTATTCCTGACAACGACGCAGAACAGACGCATAACCGACTTGCCGGGATTGGGCGTGAACCTGATCAAAGGGCATGCGGCACTGAAGAGCGACATTCCCTACATGGGCATATACATCTCGTCGGAGAGCCGATGGATACTGGAGGTGTTGGAGTCGTCGCGTAAAAGTGGGGACGAGAGTAAGAGTCTGCCGCAGACATTTGTGGAGGAGCGGATGGAGAAGATGCTGCTGCAGCAAGGTGAAACGAAGCTGAATGCATTCCGTGATCAGACGCGTGAAGTGGCGCAAGAGTTGGGGTTGACGAAGGAGCTTGAGAAGTTGAACAAGATCATATCGGCCTTGCTATCGACGCATCAAGCTGACGTGCTGCAATCGGCATCGGCAGTGGCTACGGCAGCCGGAGAACCGTATGACGCGTCACGATTGGAGCTGTTTGACGTGCTGTTTGAGCAACTGAACAATCGGTTCTTCACGAGTCTGCCGGTGCGTTATCCGGACGAGGAGAGTTTTCGGATGTTTGCGTTTTTTGAGAGTTATTTCTCGAACTACATCGAGGGAACGGAGTTTATTGTGGATGAGGCGAAAGAGATCATCGATTCGGGACTGCCGAAGCCGCGACGCGATGAGGATTCGCATGATATATTAGGTACGTATCGGGTGGTGAGCAACCATGAGGAGATGAGTCGTGTACCGCACAGCAAGCAGGAACTATTTGATCTGTTGCGTCATCGTCATGCGGTGCTGTTGCAGGGTCGTCCGAGTATGCAGCCGGGGATGTTCAAGCAGCAGAATAACCGAGCCGGAGACACGGTGTTTGTGGATGCGCGGTTGGTGCAAGGGACATTGGCAAAGGGTTTTCAACGGTATGAGGCGCTGCAGGATCCGGTGGCTAGGGCGATATTCATGATGTTCATGATCAGCGAGGTGCATCCGTTCAACGACGGGAATGGACGAATGGCGCGAGTGATGATGAATGCGGAACTGGTGCATGCTGACCAGTGCCGGATCATCGTGCCGACAGTGTTCAGGTTGGATTATCTGCAGACGCTGCGTAAGTTGAGTAGGCAGAAGAATCCCGAGGCGTATATCCAGGTAATGCAGAAACTGCATGCTTTCAGTCAGAATCTTTACGGCTTTGATTATGAGGCGATAAATCGGTATCTATTGGCGTGCAATGCGTATGAGGAGCCGGAGAATGCGCGGCTGATTGTGACGGAGAGGGAGTAACCATCCAGAATATCCGGAGAGTTCAAATGGAGGTAGGCAACCATTTAAATTTTTCTAATAGTTCAAATGATCAAAAGAAGAAAATTAAATAGCATATGAAGATAACATTGATTGCAGGGGCGAGGCCTAATTTTATGAAGATTGCTGCGCTGATACATGCCATTCAAGCGGCACAGAAACAAGGGAAGAATGTGCAGTTCAGACTCGTGCATACGGGGCAGCACTATGACAAGAACATGAGTGACACGTTCTTCGAGGAGTTGGGCATTCCGGCTCCGGATGTGAACTTGGGCTGCGGCGGAGGCACACAGGCGGAACAGACGGCGCATATCATGGTAGAGTTCGAGAAAGACCTGATGGCTCACCCGACAGACGTAGTACTTGTGGTAGGCGATGTGACGAGCACCATGGCTTGCTCTATTGTGGCGAAGAAACTGAACACCAAAGTGTGCCACGTGGAGGCTGGTATCCGCTCTTGGGACTTGACGATGCCGGAGGAGATTAACCGTATGGTGACCGATAGTTTGGCGGATTATATGTTCACAACGAGCGAGGTGGCGAACCGGAATTTGGTACGGATGGGAGCCTCTCTGATGAATGATGGAATGAGCGAGGCAAAGCCTCTCAATGATGCGAATGGTGTATTGCCGGAGGATAAGTATGCCTATGAACGTGTGCCGCAGAAAGTTTGGCATGTGGGCAATGTGATGATTGATACGCTGTTGGCGAACAGAGCACGGTTTAGGAAACCCGAAGTGTGGGATGAGTTGGGGCTGAAAGAGAAGGAGTTTGTGGTGATGACTATGCACCGTCCGGCTAACGTGGATGAAGAGAACCATCTGCGCGCTATGATGGAGCAGATCATTGATAATGTGCATGGACTGCCGGTGATTTTCCCGATACATCCGAGAACGGCGAAGTTATTCTATAATCTTTGGAAGCCTACCTCAGACTCCTCCCTAAAGGGAAGAGAGGTGTGCGAAGACTCTGAAGATATTTTGGCAAAGCGTTTCCCGAATCTGCATATCGTGGAGCCGTTGGGGTATTTGGAGTTCAATTATTTGGTAGAACGCGCGAAAGCAGTTGTGACGGATAGCGGTGGTATTACCGAAGAGACGACGGTGATGGGTGTGCCGTGTATCACGTTGCGCGATAACACCGAACGGCCGGAGACCTGTACTGTGGGAACGAATGAGTTGATCGGTACGAAGCCCGAGGCTATCAAGCCTGCGCTGGACAAACTCTTTGCCGGAGAATGGAAGAAAGGTGCGATACCGGAGTTGTGGGACGGACACGCAGCCGAAAGGATTATTGCTATCTTGGCGGAGATTCATTAGTGGTAGAAATTGATTGTACACGCTACAGGGACGTCCGTAATGGTCGCGAAATGGTCACGGGAATGAAGGCTAAATGAAAGCTAAAAGAAAGCAAACGAGAATAAATATGGATAAAAACGAGAGCAATATTATCATTTATAATACGATTGACGGAAAGGCAAGCGTAGTGCTGTATGCCCGTGACGGAAGTGTGTGGATGAATCAAAATCAACTTGCGGAACTTTTTGACACCTCTGTGCCTAATGTGTGTATGCACATCGCTAACATATTGAAAGAAGGGGAGTTGCAAAGGAATTCAGTTATTAAGAATTACTTAACAACTGCCGCTGATGGGAAGAAATACGAGGTGACGTTCTACTCGCTGGAGATGATTATGGCAGTTGGATTCAGGGTGCGGAGCAAACGTGGTACACAATTTCGTATTTGGGCGAACCAACACCTGACAGAATATCTGGTGAAAGGTTTTACAATGGATGACGAGCGGCTGAAAAATCCTGATGGGCGACCGGACTATTTCGATGAACTGTTGGAGAGGATACGCGAGATACGAGCTTCCGAAAAACGGTTCTATCAGAAAGTACGGGATCTGTTGGCGCTGAGTAGCGATTATGACAAGACAGACAAGGCAACGCAGATGTTCTTCGCTGAGACGCAGAACAAGTTGCTGTATGCTGTGACGGGGCAAACGGCTGCAGAGATAATCGTGGGGCGTGCGGATGCATCCAAACCCAACATGGCACTGACGTCATGGAAAGGTAGTATTGTTCGGAAGGGAGACATCTATATGGCGAAGAACTATTTGCAGCAGGACGAGATAGATACGCTGAATAGGCTGACAACATTGTTTTTGGATACAGCAGAGTTGCGCGTGAAAGAGCGTAAGGATCTGACAATGCGTTATTGGAGTGAGACAGTAGATTCGCTCTTGAATTTCCAAGGAAAAATCGTGCTGCAAGGTGCAGGAAGTGTCAGCAATAAGCAGATGGAAGCGTATGTGGATACCATTTACGAAGAGTTCAACGCGCGTCGAAAAGCATTGGCAATAGCCGAAGCTGAGCAGACGGATGCTGAGTTGCTGGCATTGGAAGAGGTAGTGGAGAAAAGAGTAAGATAGGTGGGTGTATCACTATAGGTGGAAACGGAAAAAAGGATAGGTGATTAGAATTCTGACATATAAGGAGATTGATCGTGGAGAGTGGAGTAGGCTTGTGCAGACAAGTGCTACTGGAACGTGGTTTCAGACGCCGGAGGCTTTTGAGTTCTTCGAAGGCATGCCTGAACTTTTTGCTCCATACGCCATCGGCGTAGTGAGCAAACCCAAATCAGATTTGGGGCTAAATAACGAAGAAACATTACGCGGTGTGTGTGTTGGGTACGTGACAGTGGAGCGGAATCCGATTAAGCAGTATTTTACACGGAGAGCGATTATTATTGGCGGACCGGCTTTGGCGGATGATGCGACGGATGAGGAAGTGGTGGTGTTGTTAGAAGCTGTTAAAGAAAAAGCCTCTCTCCAACTCTCCCCTGTAGGGAAGAGGGATACTGCGCAAGAGCCTTCTCATCTGGGGTGTTTTAAGGGCAGATTATGCTCCCTCCTTTCAGGGAGGGATGGGGTAGGCTCTCCCATCTACATCGAAACGCGGAATTTTAATGATTACAGCCGATGGAAAGGAGCTTTTGAGAAAGCGGGATTTGAATATAAGAGGCATTTGAACTTCCATGTGGATTGCACGGACAAGGAAAAGATGTGGGAGCGGCTGAGTGAGAATCGGAAAAGGCAGATAAAAAAGCAGCCTATCCCTAACATTGTTCTACGACCGTCCACAGGACGCTCGATCGAGCAAAGCTCTTCACCTATAAAGGGAGGCTTTATGAATGTAAGCGAGCAAGATGTGCGAGAATGGTATGAAATTTTGAGTGAGTTGTACCGGACGAAAGTGAAGACGCCTCTTTGGCCGGTGGAGTTTTTTGTTGAGGCTTACCGGCAAGGAATAGGGCAGTTTATGTTGGTGCGGCATGAGGGAAAGATCATTGGCGGAAGCATGGTGGTGAGGTGGAAGCCTAACCCAAGCCCTTCCATTAAAGGAAGGGATGTACGTGGCACGGTGTACGAATGGTTTGAATGCGGGTTGAATGCGCAATACAAAGAGCAGTATCCATCTGTGATGGCGACATATGCCGGAATGTGCTATGCTGCTGAAGAGGGGATCGGACGGTATGATATGATGGGTGCCGGAGTGCCGGATGTGCCGTATGGCGTGCGGGATTTTAAGGCTGAGTTCGGAGGACAATTGGTGGAGCATGGGAGGTTCTTACACGTAGTGAAACCAACGCTTTATGCTCTTGGGAAAGCGGCTATAAAAGTGATTAAAGGATAAGGAAAAATAACCAAAAATATACTATTATGTTACCATTATTTTTTACATTGATTTCGCTGCCGTATACGCCGGAGGCGCTGGAGCCGGTGATAAGCAAAGAGACTATCGAGTACCACTACGGTAAGCACCTGCAGGGTTATGTGGACAACCTCAACAAACTCGTTGCCGGGACGGAATACGAAGGCATGCCGCTGGAGGAGATCGTCGTCAAAGCACAAGGGGGCATCTTCAATAACGCCGGACAGATACTGAACCATAACCTCTATTTCACGCAGTTCGCGCCGGTGAGCGACTTAACGAAGGATTTAACGAATGAACGAATGAACGAGTTAACGGTCGTCAAGGCTATCATCCGTGATTTCGGTTCGTCGGAGGCATTCAAGGCGGAGTTTGAGCAGAAGGGCGTGACGCTGTTCGGTTCGGGCTGGGTATGGCTGGCAGCGGACAAGGACGGCAAGCTCGTCATCACTCAGGAGCCCAATGCCGGCAATCCGCTGACGAAGGGGCTCAAGCCGCTGCTGACGATGGATGTTTGGGAGCATGCGTATTACATCGACTACCGCAACCGCCGCGCCGCGCACCTGCAAGCCCTCTGGCAGATCATCAACTGGAAAGAGATAGAGAGGAGGTATGTATGCAAGTAGGAGATAAG
>ODAI011697887.1_pt1 | contig 40422 bp, 38 predicted proteins | sample 1539321 | NCBI WGS metagenome assembly ODAI01 (sample SAMN02144231, study PRJEB22623) | gut metagenome | biome: sheep rumen | host: Ovis aries | place: New Zealand
GAATACATGGTGGTGTATGATGAGGAGAATGAGAAATGGGTGAGCCGCGAGACCCTGTATATTTCTTATGACAAAAATTATGACACGGGCGAGCGCGTGGAGGGAAAACGAAGGGTTTCTACCTGGGATGAAAAGGGAAGGCTTTTGAAAAAGCGGGAGACAACAGGACCGGAGCAGAGATTTACCAGCGAAAAGGTCTATGAGCGCAATGCGGACGGCAAGCTTCTCTCATGGATTGCATACAATGATGAAGATCACACAGACATCTATCAGAAATACACCGCGGAATATGACGCGGAGGGAACCCTGCGCAAAGACGTGGAGGAAACCTATTATGACGGCAAATTGAGTTCCACGGAAATCGGCGAATATGACGAGCATGGCAGCCAGACTCTGGATAAGACGGTATATGCTGAGGACGGGCATGGATATTGGACGGAATACACCTACGGGGATGTCTTCTTTTTCTATGAAGGGAAAAAGTATTATACGGCGCTGACCGAGAAATATTATTCCAACGGTGTGCTGAAGACCGACAAGGCGAGTACCTATGACGAGAACAATAATGAGACGGAGCGGGTCTATAAGACCCTTGAATATGACGAGAACGGGCAGCTGACGCGGGAAGTGACGGAGCGGACAGTCAAAGAGTACCAGAAGTTTGAGCGGGAAAAATAAATTTCTGAGAGCAGGCAGCAGAGAGATGTTTCTTTCTGCTGCCTGTTTTTGTTTATATTTTTTTCACATTCTCATCAATGCATTTCCATTGAAAAATTTCCTCAAAAATGATACGCTTTATTGTAGAATTGATCGTAGAATGCATCTGTCTTGCAAATTGTATGCAGACAATATGAACATGAGAGGAACAAGGCATGAATAACGAACTGGAACAGATCGTGACGGAAGTCAATAAAGTGGTAAAAGGTAAGGAGCGCGTGGTGCGCAAGGTGTTGGCGGCGGTGCTGGCAGGAGGACATGTGCTTTTGGAGGATATTCCCGGTGTGGGTAAGACGACGCTGGCGATGGCGTTGGGAAAATCCATGGAACTGGCGTACAAGAGGATGCAGTTTACGCCGGATGTGCTGCCCAGCGACATTGTGGGATTTACCATGTACAACAGCAAGACCCAGGAATTTGAATATAAGCCGGGAGCTATTTTCTGTAATCTGTTTCTGGCGGACGAGCTGAACCGTACTTCTTCGAAGACGCAGTCGGCGCTTCTGGAGGTGATGGAGGAGGCAAAGGTGACGGTGGACGGCGTATCCTATGCATTGCCGAAGCCATTTACAGTCATTGCCACAGAGAACCCGTTTGGTTCCTCCGGTACGCAGATGCTGCCGGAGTCGCAGTTGGATCGGTTTCTGATCTGTCTGAATATGGGGTACCCCTCTCACGAGGCGGCGGTGGATATTCTGCGCGGCAGCGCCGGGCTGGGGCTGGATCAGGTGCAGAGCGTGATCACGACAGAACGGCTGCTGGAACTGAAGCGGCAGGCGGAGACCTTGCATGTGGAAGATAATATTTTGGAGTATATTACCAATCTGACGGAGGAGACCCGCAGAGATCCGAGGATCGCGCTGGGTGCCAGCCCCAGAGGAAGCATTGCACTGCTGAAGATGGCACGGGCTATGGCGCTGATGCGCGGCGGGGATTATGTGATCCCGGAGGATGTGCTGGGTGTGATCAATGATGTGTGGAGACACAGGATTCATCTGAATGCGAAATCCCGCGCAGAGGGGATGGATGTGGAACAGGTGATCCTGGATATTACGGAAAGGATACAGGCTGTCTGATGGATCGTCTAAAAGAAATAAGATTGCGCCCAAGCATTTTGGGTTGGATTCGATTTGGAGTCCTGTTTGGATTGGCGTTTCTCAGTTGGTGGTTTTTCAGAAGTTATCTGCTTCTCATGGCGCTGATCCTGATGGTTGGATGTGCAGTTGCATCGATATTTTCCCTGACGACCAGCAAGGATCTGATCAAAGCGGAAACCGTGATCCCGCAGGGAAGAGTGGGGCGGGGAGCAGATTTTCCCTTTTTGATCCGGGTAGGGAATCCCCGGAGATTTTTGGGATTCAGCGCGGATCTGAGCTACAGTTGGGGAAATGTCTTTACGGATTATTTTCAGGAGAAAAAAGTGCGGTTGTGGCTGGCGCCGGTGAAGGGCTGTGAGATCAGACAGTCATTGGAAAGTCAGTATGCCGGTCGGATTGAAACCAAGATTCTGTCTTTTGTGGTTTATGATCTGTTTCATTTGTTTTATCTGGAGGGGTGTACCGTCAGGGACAGCGGAGTAGTAGCTTATCCTACGCCGACACTTGCCCCAGATGAAGAAATTTATAGTTGTGTGGAGGGCTTTCCAAAGGAGGACGAGAGCAAACAGCGGGGAACGGAATACAATCCGGATTATGAGATCAGAGAGTATATACCGGGAGATGAATTGAAAAATATTCATTGGAAGCTTACAGCGAAACAGAACAGACTGATGGTGCGTGAGAGGCTGAAATCCGGAAAGCAAAAGATCAATCTGCTCTTGCCGCTGACAGATCATAAGCAGGAGAATGATGAACTGATGGATGCCCTTTCTTATCTGGGTCAGCTATTTTTGGAGAAGGAGTATCCGGTGCAATTGTACTGGTCCGGAACGGGGAAAGAATTACAGAGCCGTTATATTGCGGAACTGGGAGAGTTAGATGCCGCAGTGGGGCAGATCCTGAGCGGAAACGGTAAGAGAGAGCCGGGAAGCGCAAGAGCACAGATGGAGATGGAGCACCCGGGAGAGAGTTACGTGTTGGTGCAGGCGGGAGCATATAAAGGTGCGTATATTCGGTAAAACATTTTTTGAAAAAAAGAAGGTAACAGAGGAATTGGTGTTGCGGCAAAATGGGCCGGAGCATTCTTTTGATATGTTTGCGGCATTGGCAAAGACTTTGCTGCTTTTTTTGATTGTTTATGGAGCTATAGGCGGTTTTTTGTCTGCCTATGAGATGGAGTACAATAAGGGCATTTGTATGTTGCTCATTTTCTTTTTTGCCCTGTTTTTGAGTGTAGTTTATGAGACCGGAAAGAAGTGGCTGATGAACCTGGTCAATGTGTCGGTGCTGGTGGCGTATTTTTATATCGCAATCTCAAATTACTGGGTGATCAACAGCGGTTACTATGCCATCATGAACAGAATTCTGGAGGTGGCGAGAGACTATCTGAATATTGCTAACGGTACAGATTATGCCCTGATGGTGGAAGATGAGTATACGGCGGTTTCTGTGTTTGTGCTTTTTATCGGTATGGTGGGGTGCATTCTGTTGAATATTCACATGCAGAATAAAGCCAGTTTGACAAAGGTATTGATCCTGACATTTTCACCGTTTGTTTTTCCTTTTTATTTTGGCAAGACTCCGGAATTGATCTACATTCTGTTTTTGCTGACCGGTTATGCTGCGGTGGCGGCTCTGCATGGAACAGCGGTAAAGGAACATTTGTCCGGGCAGATGCGGTATGTTTTACCTGTAATGGCGGTTTTTGCGATGCTCCTGGTACGGACGGCTTCTTTTTTGATACCCCAGGGAATCTATGAAACAAGTGTGCCGGAAAATAAGTATAAAGGCGGGACGGAAAAGGCTGCTGCTGCTTTTGCACAATTTGGCATGCTGGCATTGTTCCAGGGACAGACAACCGGTGGTGGAATCAGCGGAGGTATTCTGAATCCGGGAACAACAGGTCCGATGGCGGATTATGAAACGGACTTGATCGTGCGCTATACACCTTATAGTTATCAGTCGGTTTACCTAAAGGCTTTTACCGGTAAAAATTATGAAGGAGACAAATGGACCAGAGCAGGTGACACTCTGCCTGGAGACGGATTGATGATCGGAACTATAGAGGCCAGGAAATACGCGTATGAGCATACACCGGAAGAACAGGGCAAAGGCATCATGGAAATTGAAAATGTAGGCGCATCGGAGTTGTATGAGTATCGACCATATTATTCAGATGAGAATGCTGTTGTGAAAGAAGGAGATAAGGTAACTTATACTTACTATCCTTCAGGTGGCATGGTTACGATTCCGCCGCAGGAGATAGATCCTGCTTATTTGACCGTGCCGGAAAGGTGCTTGGAAGCTGTAAAATATGCGTGTAAAGAAGGAGAATTCGAGGGGACGCCGGAAGAGATCGCTAATCAGATAGTAGATTATTTTCAAAATAAATATTCCTATACTTTACGGCCGCCATACAATTACAGAAATTATGATTATATTACATTTTTTCTCTTAGAGAGCAGACGAGGATATTGTGCACACTTTGCGTCGGCAGCGACCATGTTATTCCGTTATATGGGAATTCCGGCGCGGTATGTGGAAGGATATGCCTTTTCTTACTATGATGTGATAGATGCCGGTGAACTGGTGGAGGGTGCAGCATTTGAGGATTATTATGATGGATTTATGCCGTTTGGACAAACCGCACTGGTAGAATTGGAAGTTTCTGATGCCAGAGCACATGGCTGGGTGGAAATCTATCTTGCAGGACGTGGATGGATTGTAGTGGATCCCACACCTGCGTCGACAGAGCAGGAGACGACATCTTTCTGGGAAGCGTTCATGAATAATAACAACGTCGGTGACAATGGCGGTAATCAGGTGAATCTTGGAATGGATACGATAGGAACCTATCTGGAAACAGCGCTTGGAGGCTTTAGTTATGTGCTGGTCGTAGGGGGGATGGCTGTTCTTTTGATCATGGGAGTCGGGGCTGCCAGGCGGATTCGTAGGGAGCATGCGCTGCCCCTGCGGCAGCAGGTGCATCTGGAATACGGAAAATTAAAAGCAGATCTGTCTAAGAAATACAAAGGATTTGCGGTGTATCGTACCGTAAAGGAACAATTGGATTTTGTGCGGGAGCATTATGGCGCAGAGATTTCAGATACTGAAGAACAGGCTCTCTATTATGCCTTTTTCGGTGAGGAAGCGGAGAGCGGTTATGAGGAGACCCTGTCCATGGTAAAGGCACTCCGCAAAGTCTGCAGGGGCCGTGCAAAACAAAGGACAGGAAGCATATAGGCGTTTATCGGGAAAAGGAGGCGACAGGTATGTTGTATATCGGCATTGATCTGGGAACTTCTGCATTGAAGCTGCTTTTGATGGATTCTCAGGGGAAAATTAAAAAAATTGTGTCAAGAGAGTATCCGATCTTTTTTCCGCAGCCCGGGTGGTCAGAGCAGGATCCGGAGGACTGGTGGAAACAGACGATAGATGGTTTGCAGGAATTGCTGGTGGATGCAGACAGAGAGCAGGTGGCGGGCATCAGTTTCGGCGGACAGATGCACGGACTCGTCATTCTGGATGCGGAGGATCGGGTGATCCGTCCGGCGATCCTGTGGAATGACGGAAGGACGCAGAAGGAATGTGATTACCTTAATCAGGTGATCGGCCGGGAGAAGCTATCCGAATATACAGCGAACATTGCCTTTGCCGGTTTTACGGCACCGAAGCTCTTGTGGTTGCGCAACAATGAACCGGAGCATTTTGCCGGGATCGCAAAGATCATGCTACCGAAGGATTATCTGGCGTACCGCCTTACAGGCATTCACTGTACGGATGTATCTGATGCATCGGGGATGCTGTTGTTTGATGTGAAAAATCGCTGCTGGTCGAAGGAGATGTGTAAAATCTGTGGTGTGCGGGAGGATCAGCTGCCGAAGTGCTATGAAAGTTACGAGAAGGTTGGATGTGTGTTACCGGAGATCGCACAGAAGCTTGGGATCCCCAAGACCTGTATCGTGGCGGCGGGAGCCGGCGACAATGCCGCTGCGGCGGTGGGAACAGGAACCGTAGGAGACGGCTCCTGCAATATTTCGTTGGGCACCAGCGGGACGGTTTTCATCTCCTCCCGAAATTTTGGTGTGGATTCCCACAATGCACTGCATTCCTTTGCACATGCGGACGGGAAATATCACCTGATGGGATGTATGCTGAGCGCTGCCTCCTGTAATAAATGGTGGATGGATGATGTGATGGGTGTCACAGATTATGCCGGAGAGCAGGCCGGGATCACGGAGGAGAAACTGGGGGAAAACCGGGTGTTTTTTCTGCCCTATCTCATGGGAGAGCGGTCTCCGCACAATGATCCCAACGCCAGAGGTACGTTTATCGGAATGAGCATGGATACCACTCGGGCGGATATGACACAGGCTGTGCTGGAGGGAGTGGCGTTTGCACTGCGAGATTCTTTGGAGGTGGCAAGATCGTTGGGAGTCTGCCCGGAGCGTACGAAGATCTGCGGTGGCGGTGCGAAAAGTCCGCTTTGGAAGAAGATCATAGCCAATGTGTTGGCTATGAAAGTGGATGTGGTGGAAACGGAGGAAGGTCCTGCCATGGGAGCCGCTATGTTGGCTGCGGTGGCCGCCGGAGAGTATGCATCTGTGGAGGAGATTGCCCGCAAATTTGTGCGGGTCACAGATACCGTAGAGCCGGAGCAGGAACTGATAAGAAAATATAACATATGTTATTTAAAGTTCAGGGAAATCTACCCGGCCTGCAAACAGGTGTATGAGATCCTTGCAAAATAAATTTAAGATGAATCAGACAAAGGGGAATGCAAAAGGAGGATGGTTTTATGAATAATTTACCGCAGGTAAAGGTAGGCGTAGTCGCAGTGAGCCGGGATTGTTTCCCGGAAAGCCTGTCCGTGAACAGACGGAAGGCATTGATGGACGCCTACCGGAAAAAGTACGGAGACGAGGGTGTTTATGAGTGCCCGATCTGTATCGTGGAAAGTGAGATCCATATGGTACAGGCGCTGGAGGATATCAAAAAGGCAGGCTGCAATGCCTTGTGCGTGTACCTGGGAAACTTTGGACCGGAGATTGCGGAGACCTTGCTGGCAAAGCATTTTGACGGACCGGCTATGTTCATCGCGGCTGCGGAGGAGAGCCAGAATGACCTGGTGGGCGGACGCGGGGATGCGTATTGCGGCATGCTGAATGCCAGCTATAATCTGAAGCTGCGCAATGTCAAGGCTTATATTCCGGAGTATCCGGTGGGAAATGCGGCGGAATGTGCCGAGATGCTGCACGATTTCCTGCCGATCGCAAGGGCAATCATCGGATTGTCCGATCTGAAGATCATTTCTTTTGGCCCCAGACCGCTGAATTTCCTTGCCTGCAATGCACCGATCAAGCAGTTGTTTAATCTGGGTGTGGAGATTGAGGAAAATTCCGAGCTGGATCTGTTTGAGGCCTTTAAGAAGCATGAAGGAGATGAGCGGATTCCTGCCAAAGTAAAAGAGATGGAAGAGGAGCTCGGAAGGGGCAATTTAAAGCCCGAGGTGCTGCCAAGGCTTGCCCAATATGAATTGACGCTTCTGGACTGGGTAGAGGCGCACAAAGGCTACCGGAAATATGTGGCCATTGCCGGGAAGTGCTGGCCAGCGTTCCAGACACAGTTCGGGTTTGTGCCCTGCTATGTGAACAGCCGGTTGACAGGCATGGGGATTCCTGTCTCGTGCGAAGTGGATATCTACGGAGCGCTCAGTGAATTCATCGGAACCTGTGTCAGTGAAGATGCAGTCACTCTGTTGGACATCAATAATTCCGTGCCGGATGACATGTATGAAGAGTCCATTCAAGGTAAGTTTGATTACACCCACAAAGATACGTTTATGGGCTTCCACTGCGGAAATACCTGCTCGAAAAAACTTGCGTTCTGTAATATGAAGTATCAGATGATCATGGCCAGAAACCTGCCGGAGGAGGTAACGCAGGGAACGCTGGAGGGAGATATCCTGCCGGGAGAGATTACTTTCTACCGTCTGCAATCCACCTCTGACAACAAGCTGCGGGCCTATATTGCCCAAGGAGAGGTACTGCCTGTTGCGACTCGTTCTTTCGGCAGCATCGGCGTGTTTGCGATCTCAGAGATGGGACGGTTTTACAGACATGTGTTGATCGAAAAGAATTTCCCGCATCACGGTGCGGTTGCCTTCGGTCATTTTGGAAAGGCACTGTACGAGGTGTTCAAGTATGTGGGTGTTCCGGTGGAGGATCTGGACTATAACCAACCGAAGGGTGTGCGGTATCCCACAGAGAATCCGTTTGCATAAGAAAGCTGGATAAGGAAATTTCATAAGAAAGTCAAAAACAGGATCGCATTCCAAGCCAAGAGAATGCGGTCCTGTTTTTATGCGCAAAAAAATATTTATTTTGACTATTGACAACGATTGTAAAAAAATGTAATATATTGCCATATCAGAAATGCATATTCTATTCAAAGAAATCGAAGGCGTATCGCCGCGTATTTCCCAATTTACAAATGACAAAGAAAAATAATAAAGAAGTTAGCTGACACCGATTGGCAGGATTAATCCTCAGAGTCGTCCTGATCTGCGGCAATTGCAGATACAACGGAAGATACCACTGAAATTACCACGGCAAAAATAATGATGAGCAGTCCGCCGCCTAACAAAAAAAACATGGAGCCCATAAATCCTTCCTCCTTTTTTGATCGATTGAGTACCTTGGCTCATATTATACCATACGGGAACGGCAAAAACAATCATGGTGTCAAACAAATTTCCACAGAAGGATATAAGTAGGAGGTAGAATGAAAGAAAAAGTACAACTGAATCAGGAAGCATCGGTGGATGCCGGGTTGAGACGTCTGCTGGATGACTATCTGACACAAAAGCAAAATTCTTTGATGCAGCTGAGAAAAGGAAATTTGGGAAAGGTAGAATTCCTCAGGGAAGCGGCGGAACACCTGCATCGCTTTGATCCGCAGACGAAGGAAACGGAGCGGCAGATCATGGAAGCCTTTGAGCAGTATATTTTCGGCTATTCCAGATTGTCTGTTCTGATGGATGATCCGACCATTTCCGACATCCGGGTGATCAGCTATGACAATATCCGGATCAAGCGTATGGGAAAGCGCATGGACGCGGGGATCGCGTTTGCATCGGAGAAAGAATACCGTCAGTTTATTGACTATATCGCCACCAAGAATCAGGTGAACATATCAAATCTCAACGCGATCCAGCGTTTCACGGACACGGAGAGTCATCCGGATTTTATCCTGCGTTTTACATTATCCATGCCATTGGTAAATACGTACAAGGAGCCGTATCTGTGTGTGCGCAAGGTTCCGAAAGTGTTTCCGCAGATGCAGGAACTGATACAGCGGAAAATGATGAGTGAAGAGGTCGCGCGACTTTTGATCCGTCGCTTCCGTCAGGGTTCTACGATCATCTGCGGCGGGAATTCCTCCGGTAAGACTACGCTTCTGAATGCGCTGAAGGAGACGCTGCCGGACAATATGGCAGTGCTGGTGACACAGCAGGCGGACGAACTGACCACGATGTATCATCCGGACATGATGTTTCTGCACAGTCTGCCGGGCAGCGGGGAGAGCAAGGTGAATTACGATCTGAAACAGATCAGTATCGCTGGACTGACTATGGATGTGGATTTTTTCATCATCGGAGAGATCAAAGGAGCGGAGGCTTTGTATTTGTTAAATGCGGCCTGCACGGGACAGATCTGCGCGGCAACCATTCATGCATCTTCTGCGGATAAGGCGGCAGATAAACTTGCGGATTATGCCATGTATGAGAGCCGGTATGCGAGAGATGAACTGATGCGGATGCTGGATTGCTTCCAGACCTTTGTGTTTATGGATCATTACAAGGTTCGGCAGATCTATGCCTGTAAAGGCTGGAATGAGGAACGAAAAAATCTGGAATACCAAAAATTATTATAGGAGAGATGGGATACAGAATGAAAACAATTATTTTTATTACGTTATTTTTGTTGCTGTTCATTGGCTTGCTTTTATTGTTTGGACGGATCAGGTGGCTGGAGAAAATAAGCGCCGCTCTGCGACGGGGGCGGGAAGGCATGGATGAAGCCGCAAGAAGGCGACTGTTGGAGAATCGACGACAGCTTCTGACGTTGCAAAGGGAGCACAGGATCTGGTATCGGTTGGAGCAGGAATTAAATTACAGCGGTTGGAAAAGACGGTTTCCGTATCTGACGGCAGAGATCTGGCTGGCCGGAAACGTTGTCCTTGGAGTTGGAGGGATGCTTCTGCTTACCCCTTTATTCGGGTGGTGGAAGGGACTGATCGGCATCGGTGCAATATACGGATCGGAGTATCTGATCCTATGCATCTGTAAAGCAAGATCATTTCGAAGTGTAAATACCAATCTGATCAAATTTCTTGATTTTCTCGGGAACTACAGTATCACCGCCGGAGAACTCACCGGCATTTTCAGGCAGATCAGCAAATATTTGGATGAACCGCTGCGCTCGGCGCTGGAAGAATGCAGTAACGAGGCGCAGACCACAGGGGACAGCAGTCTGGCACTGCTTGCCATGGCGGAAAAAATAGAGCATCCGAAATTCAAAGAATTGGCGAGAAATATGGAGATCAGTATACGTTACTGTGCGGATTTCACAACGCTGGTAAACAGCAGCCGCAAAAATATGCGGGAATATCTGCGTCTGGGCGGAGAACGGAGAAGTATGATCCGAGAGGCTTTGATCAATATGATTCTTTTGCTAAGTATGTCAGTGGTGACGCTTTTTATTGTGAATGGATTGATCGAGACCTCTATATGGGTGCTGTTGTGGAAAACCTGGCCGGGAAGGATTGCTTTTGGAGTTGTATTGTTCATTATGGCTCTCTTTGTCGGAAAAATATACGGGTTGAATCATTAGAAAATCGGTGTGGGAAAGGAGGTGAGAAATTGAGTGACATGAATCTGCTGATGGGAAGAAGGATCAGTATGACACTGACCGCAACTTTTTTGTTTGGTCTGATCTTTATATTGGGCAGACAGCGTCCGGAGCGTAAAATTCTGAGTGCCTGCATGGAGCTAAAGGGATATCTGAGCGCAAAGCAGCAAAAGTCCGACTGGTACGGACGCACATCCGACTGGCTGCGGAAGAAAGGTGCAGACATTCATTTTGGTACATGGATGCAGCCGACGGTATGGCTGGCAATGCGGATCGTATTTGCCGTTATAGGTTTTGCTGTCGGAAATATATGGTCGTTCTGGAGCGGAGGGATCGTTGCGTTTGCTTTGTATGAACTGCCGTATATCCTGGTGTGGTATCTGAACAATCGGGACAATGAAAAAATGATCCCGGAGATTCAGTTGATCTATCATGCGCTGGAAATTCAGATCAGAGCGGGAGTCTATGTGGCGGATGCATTGACGGAGTGTTATGCGGGCGTACAGGAGAGGCGGCTGCGCCAGGCATTGCTGGATCTGGCGGGAGCGATCACCATGAAAGCAGACATTTATGATGCAATGGAACAGTTTCAGGGAAAATTTGATAACCGCTATATCGATGCACTCTGCATTACGATTCTGCAGACACTGGAGTCCGGACAGGCACTGGAATTGCTGGGAGATATCGCAGAGCAGGTGCGGGATATGGAGGTCGCGGTTATGAACCGCAGAAAGGGAGCCCTGGATCGCAGCATCACATTTTATCAGCTGGGCATTCTGGCTGCAATGCTCGGTATGGTCATCTATGCGTGTGTAACGCAAATGTTTACGGCAGCTTTAAGTTTCTAGCAAAAAAAGTCAAATAAAGAAAAGGAAGGTAAAAAACATGAAAGAAAGAATCAAAAGAGTTATGGCAAACGGATGGAATAAAGTATTGTGGAAAAAGGATGCGGGGATCGACGGGATTTTGGTGACAGTCGGGTTGTGCATTATTGCATTGCTGCTCTGTGTCGTCATGAAGGACAGCCTGTCTACGTTTATCACGACGCTGGTAAGCTCCATGACATCGAAAGCGACCACGATCCTGAACGGTACGGTATCTTCAGGAATGATCCTGTTATGAAGAAGGAACCGGGTACCGTGGCCAATATCATGGTCACAGGAATCTTTATTCTGGCAATGACGATCGTACTTCTGGCGTTTATGGATGACATGCAGTTGATCCAGCAGAAAATGGAGGTGGATCAGATTGCCAGAAGATATATCCTGCGCATGGAGACGGTGGGTTATCTTCAAAATTCGGATCAGACCGAACTGATCGCCGAATTGACAGAGTGGGGTGTGACGGAAATTGATCTGGGGGCAACCACTGTAAGCGAAGTGGGATATGGCGGCCGCATTGTGCTGGAGATCAGAGGAAAATTGGGAGGGCAATATGCATTTTGGGAAAAGCGAACGTCAACAGCAAAATACTAGGAGGAAGGACAGCGGACAGGCGGAATGGGTTGTCGGTCTGTTCTGGACATTGATCCTGAGCATTTTGTTGTATGCACAACTGCAGATTGCTTCCTGGCGTACCACAGGCATGTATATGGAGGATGCGCTTGCAGCCTCCAATCTTGCCTCGGCGCTGGTCGATATTCAGGAGTACGGAAAGACCAACAAAGCGATCATCCCGGACGCTGAGCAGGCATATGAAATTTATCTGGAAGCATTGCGGGATAATCTGCAGTTGGATGAACAGTGGGAATGCCAAAACAAATCATTGATTTCGGGAAAAGTAGAGGTGGCGGATTACATTGTCTATAATGTGGAGCAAAACAGAGTTATAGCAGCTCGCGTGGGAGCGAATGGTTGTGTGACAGAGCGCTGGGACGGAGAGAAAGGGGTACTTACGGCGCCGGATGGGGGTGTGATAGAACATCCGGGAATTTACAGTGAGATCATATTTCCGGTGCAGGGATCTTGGGGAATCACGATCATGGCGCATAAAGGGAAACTTGTAGATATTGTGGTAGAAAGGAGAGAAGAATGAAATCTGATGATAAATCAATCGGACAAAAAATATGGATTGGAAGCGCGGTTGCTGCTTTGGTCGCAGCGTTCGGAATCTTTATGTTAATGCTGCACTTGGAGAAACAGACTCTTTCCGGTTTTGAAAAGGAGGCTGTTTATGTGGCGGAAAAAAAGATTCCCAAGGGTCTGCAGATCACGGAAAAGAATTATCAGGAGTATCTGACTTTGACGGAATTGGATAAAGAACAGGTTCCGCCTACGGCAATCCGTTTCTGGGAGCAGGTGGCAGATCATGCGGTGAAAGAAGATATTGACACGGGAGTATTTGTGAGTACCGGTATGTTCGAATCCTATCAGGAGATTACGGCCAAGATGGAGGAACCTGTTATAGCAGGATTTAAGGCGGATGACTTGTATCAGGTGGCAGGCGGTGTACTGCGGGCAGGTGACAGGATCCATATTTATACGGTTTCTGAGGACGGCAGAGCCGGATTGGTATGGGAATCCGTATATGTGGAACAGGTATTTGATGGTGCGGGAAATGCAATTGCGGTGGATAACAATACATCTCCGGCGCAGCGCGTGAATGTGTATCTGGACGCCGCGGATGTCGAATATTTTTATACGGAGCTTGCGCGGGGCGCGCTGCGGGTAGTAAAGGTGTGTGACTGATGCAAAGAAGATATAAAATAGGATTGCTGCTTGTTGGTATTTTGGCTGCTTTGCTTCGGATAGAAATTCGCGCGGAGGCAGGCAGCATTTATAACAGTTCGTATGTAACCTTTGCTCCGGACGGGAGGGCCTGGACAACAAATGCCAATGATCAGAATGTAAAATGGTATCGGGATGACGGTTCGGATGATGTGATCACAGGGGTGCAGGCAGGAATACGGCAGTTAGCGGAAGGCGAGCATTATTATGAGATACAAAGATCCGGAAGTATCCCGGTTGCAAAATGGAAAGTTGCATTATCCAGGGTAAATTGCTGCCATATGGATTATCCAGGTTCGGATTATCATGGCATTCCATATGAGAGGAATGTTTGTCTGAGACCTCACTTTTCTGCATGGAATCCTATATGCGCAGACTGTGGGAAGAAAATTACTGAAATGCATTTTTATATGAGCAGAGAGGCCGCAGCAAGTCTAGCGTATCTGGAAGTGGGAACTGGGATTGATTATTATTATCTATGTCCGTTTAGCCACAATTTAGAACAGGGAAGTGGTGTTCCTGTCCATAAATGTAAGGCCATTTCCAAAAACAGATACCGGGTGGATTATATACCGAATGCCGATGAGGAACCTTATTCCGGTTATATGTCCCCCAGTTTTCATTTTTATGATAACACTGTATGGTATGAGGGAAGTGAAGTTACGCCCCAGACACATTTGAATAAAAATACCTATCAGAGAATCGGATGGAAATTTGTCGGATGGAATACCATGCCAGACGGTACGGGAGATTTTTATGGGGATGAAGCGGAAATATATAACCTGTGTACGGATCAATATGAGCCGGAATCCGGACAGGGAATTGTACAGCTTTATGCGGTATGGCAGAGATGCAGCGGACAACTTGATCTGTTATTGGAGGACTGCACTTATAAAGATCACAGGGGAGTCTATTCTGTGATCAAAGCTTATGGAGAGAGTTACGAACCGGATATGAATAGCCTCATTCCCCCAAAAGGTTGTACGGTTTCCTTTTATACCGGGGATGGGCAACAGATTCCTGATATTCAGGGAAACTTGCATTTTGTGGAATGGGTGCCGGTAACGACGCTTGCAGGAAAATTGGAGGGAAGTGTCTATTGGTTTTGGGGACCGGATGGAAGCAGGGATATGATCCGCCCGGTATTTGCCAGAGATCCGATCACTTTGCCAAAGCCTGAAAAGGAGGGAATATCTTTTGGCGGCTGGTATTATGATGAAGAGTTTTCCGAGTTTGCCGGCACAGGCGGGGATGAATATGTGCCGGAAAGAGATGTAACACTTTATGCAAGGTGGGTAGAGTTACAGTTGGAAGCTGTAGATAACTATGTGGAATATGGAGGGAGCGGAGCAGTTGATCTGACATGGAGACAGCCGGATGAGAGGGATAAAATGTATCAGGTGTTTCAGAGTACGGACGGAAAAACTTGGAACCAAATATACACAACGAGTGATATCAGGAGTACGGTTCAAGTAGATTTCTCTTTTGCAGGAGACGGAGAAAAGCATCTCTATGTGACCCCGTATAGCGGTTTGTATCGTATCTCTGTATACGGTGCACAAGGCGGGGAATATAAAGAATTTATAGGAGGATACGGCGGCAGAGTAGTTGGAATTTTTTGGTTGGATCGGGAAGAGTATCTGGCGGTTCAGGCAGGCATGCAGTATGGAGACAGTACTGGCGGCAAAGGTAATCCTTATGCGGGCGGTGGTGGTTACAGTGCAGTGCAATCGGAGACAAGAGGATTGCTCCTGATGGCCGGTGGTGGCGGTGGAGCAGGTGAAAGTGGAAACGGCTTGCCGGGCGGATCAGCACAAAGTCTTACTGTGAACGGTTCCTGCGGAGAATCCGGGGGAAGCGGCGGTGGTGGAGGCTATCAGGGCGGATGTGCAGGAGAACTGATCGTGCATCACCACCTGCCGGGAATCTGCAATCACGTTCATCAAGGAGACGCATCAAGTTATGGAGGGTGTTATACCATACCGGTCTCATGCGGGAAAACGTTGGAACATATTCTCACGGGAACAACTACATGGTACTGGGGAGGCCCGGATGAGGATTACTGTCCTAATTGCGGAGCCGATGCATCCAAAGGGGAAAGCTGTAGTGGCCATGAAACAGAACATTATAAGCATGTTTGTCCGGTCCATGGAACCCAATCCAGAAATGATGACGCCGATGTACCGTCTGTGTGTACGGTGATTGCTTGTTATGCGGTGGGATGTGGACAGACGGAAGCTTATATATGCGGCCGCCATGAGAATGAAATCATCAGTTCCAAACCTGCTTATGGAGGCAGCAATTACGTAAACAGAGGAATTGCACGCTTTTATTCTGCGGAGCAGGGCGTGCGGCAAGGAAACGGCTTGGTCAATATACAGTCAGAAGCGGTGGGATATCATCTGAACACAGAGCTCTTGGGTGTAAAAGCGACCGACCGGAATGCACCTGAAACAATTCGATTGAAAGATGTGGAAAGAGTAATGGAAGGCATAGATGTGATCAGGGTGCGATGGAAAGAGCCAACAGATAAAGGGACAAAGTATTTCCATCAGGTAAAGTCGTATGCTATGGACACATTTCATAACATCGGAATTTCTAATGTGACGGAAAATATTTTGACGTCAGGTGTAGCAGGATATTATTACTGTGTGGATTATGATCCATCTAAAGATTTTAATAGGCAGGAATTTTTCTTCATAGAGCAACCGGAAGTTCATGTGATTCTGACAGATGAGATACAGTATCTTCATGTTGCGCCAGTAGATGTGGCGGGAAATATTGGCGAGATTACTCATGTGTCGCTTGGGACAAAGCAGAAGGGACCGGAGGATGTGCAGTGGAATCTTTATACAAAACCATTGCTGATAGAAGAAAGCGAACATGTTTATCAGGATCTGCAGGAATCAGTTTATTATGTAAAATGTGATGGCAAAACGCCCTTCATGTTGGATTTTGCTTCTTACATGGATGGCCCGGCGACAGAGCGATTCCAATTGAATTATAGCATTATAGAAAGTATACCGGAGGGAGAAGAGTTTGCCAGAAATGTGGTTTATTCTCCTTCTCAGAATCCGATGGGGCAAATGTTGACGATCAATGCTGGGGACTTGGGATTTTCGGCAGAAGGGATTTCCAGGCTGCAAAAGGGAAATTATGTAACGTTGCAAAAAGAAAACTATGGGAAGAATGTCAACCTTCGTCATGCATTTGTGTTGGGATCCGATGCTGATCATATGCGCATAGAACTGATACCTGTTGCCGGGGCCGAAACGGAAACTGGTACAATTTATTCTGACAGAGAAGCGGACGAGAAAAACGGTATTGTGCTGATTGGAGACGGAACAGCGCCGGATATTTACGGGTTGGATCGGTTGGAAGAACTACATGTTTTAGACAGACGGAAAGAGCAGATACAGTTACGGCTGACAGCGGAGGATGCTCTCAGTGGGGTCAGAGAATTTTATGTCCAGATTGAAAATAAAGACAACGGCGCGAGAAGAAAGATATACCCTGACGGAAATGGTGAGATATGCATTGACATTACGGAGGACATTCCTGTTTTCAGCGGAGATTTTTCTGTATCGGTAACGGCAATCGATCAGGTGGGAAATGAAAACACGGTTTGCTATACTACACTGGAGTTTGATCTGCAGGCAGAGGTAGAACGGATTCTGGAACCCCATGCGTCTGCTTTTCAATGCGGAGAGAGTGGAATCCTGAAAATTATTACCTGGGGATATGCGGATCGGGTGGAGGTGGAATTCCCAGAGGTAATGACAAGGCAGGATGATTCGCTCAACCGGGTTTATGTGTATGATTTGAAGACGGCCTATAAACAGGAGGAATCATTCGAATTTCAGGTGCCGTTGTATGTTCCGGAAAGTGCGGACTATCAAGTGACAGTACGTGCCTATAAGGGAGATGCGATGTTGGAACAGCATCCGGCTTTTGCTGTGATAGAAGTATCAGGTACGGTGCTGAACGAACTGCGCACAAGATTGAGATAAGCAGAGGGATTGCAGTATGGTTGCATGGACGACAGGGCTATTATTATGGTGTGGGAAAAAAGATGCGGCATGGTCAATTCATCTGTTTCCTAAGGAGAAGCGTCTGCTTCTGTTTGTAAGTCTGATTTTGGAAGGATTGAATCTTTGGTGCTGTCAGCGAAAACCTGTCTATTGGATATTGGGCGGAGCGGTATTTGCAGGCTGTCTTCTGACAGCCTGCGTAATGGATCTGGCAGAGCACATGGTGTATCGATATGTGTGGATTGTATGCGGAATTGTCGAGATCTGCTGGGTGCTGACGGAATCTTTGGTAATACGGACAGAACAATGGACAAGCTGGCTTTTTTTTGTCGGACTGCAGCAGATTTTGTTTGCCCGAATGTATGGGAGGGCGGACTGTCATGCGTTCTGTATCTGCGGCGTAAGATGGATACTGGAGGGCGGTGGATTTGAACTTTGTGTGATACATATGGCGGTAGCCTTTGCCTTGTTGACAATGGTACAGATTTTCCGTGGAAATGTAAGCGGAAAGGGGAAACTGAAACAGGCTGTTCCGATGCTGCCATATATCACAGTCGGATTCTGGATCTGTATGATTTGGATGAACATGGGATAAACGGATTGGCAAAATATCATTGACGAAGAAAAGGAGATAAGCCTATAATATCCCTAAAAGGGAGGGTTGGCTATGGCGCGTACTTCAAGCGGGATTACCATTTCATTGTGTATGATCGTCAAAAATGAGGAAAAGGTTCTGGCGCGTTGCCTGGACAGTGTTGCGGATCTGATGGATGAGATTGTGATCGTGGATACCGGTTCTACGGATCGGACGAAAGAGATTGCGGCACGTTACACGGATCAGATCTATGATTTTGTATGGATCGACGATTTTAGTGCGGCCAGGAACTTTGCTTTTTCCAAGGCGCATATGGATTACATTTACTCAGCGGATGCGGATGAAGTTCTGGATGAGGAGAACAGAGCCCGATACCGGTTATTAAAAGAGAATCTGATGCCGCAGATTGAGATTGTGCAGATGAAGTATGGCAATCAGCTGCAGTATGGCACGGTGTATAATTTTGATGAGGAGTATCGCCCCAAACTGTTCAAACGGCAGCGGGAGTTTGTGTGGCAGGAGCCTATCCATGAGACAATTCGCCTGGATCCGGTGGTGTATGACAGTGATATTGTGATCACGCATATGCCGGAGGAGAGTCATGCAGGCAGAGATCTGGCAAATTTCAGAAAGCAGACCGACAGAGGGGTGCGGCTGTCTGCCCATCTCCATGAGATGTATGCGAGAGAACTGTTTGTGGCAGGGACTGACGAGGATTTCCTGCGGGCGGAGTCCTTTTTTGCGGATTCCGTAAAAGATACGGGGCGGAGCGCTTCGGAATTGACGGAGGCCTGTTGTGTGGTGGCCCGTGCTGCAAGATTGAGAGGCGACACAGCGACCTTTTTCAAGCATGTGTGTAAAGTGATCGCCGGGGACGGATGCTCGGAGATCTGCTGTGAATTGGGGCATTTTTATGCAGAGGCAGGAGATTATGAGGAGGCAGCAGTCTGGTACTATAATGCGGCTTATGAAACACAGCCGGTGATCTCGTTGGCGGCAGGGGGAGAACAGCCTTTGCAAGGGCTGGTGCATTGCTATGAGCAGATGGGGTTCCCGGAGCAGGCGGCGATTTACAGACAAGAGGCAGGGGATAGGAAAGTTAACACTGGACGAATAAAATCCAACATGTTACAATACTGATTTAGAGTATCATAAAGAGGAAGATGACATGGATACCATGAAATGGGAAGAAAATGTACGCCGGGTTGTGCCCTATGTGGCGGGGGAGCAGCCTAACAGACCGAAAATGATCAAATTGAATACGAATGAATGCCCTTATCCGCCGGCACCAGGGGTTCGTAAGCTGGCAGAGAATCTGAATTGTGATGCACTGCGATTGTATCCGGATTCCAATACGACGCCTTTGGTGAATGCGTTGGCGGAGTATTATCATGTGAAGCCGGAGCAGGTGTTTGTGGGAGTGGGATCGGATGATGTCATATCCATGGCGTTCATGACCTTTTTCAACAGTGAAAAGCCTATCCTGTTTCCGGATGTGACTTATTCGTTTTATGATGTATGGGCGGAACTGTACAGGATCCCTTACAAGACCTGTGCCCTGAAGGAAGACTGGCATATCGATCCGGTGGATTACAGGCAGCCGAACGGCGGTGTAATCTTTCCCAATCCCAATGCACCGACAGGTCTGTTTGAGGAGCTGGATGTGGTGGAAGAGATCCTGGAGGCAAACAGGGATGTGGTAGTCATTGTGGATGAGGCTTATATTGATTTCGGCGGCGTGAGTGTGCTTCCGCTTTTGGAGAAATATGACAATCTGCTGGTGGTACAGACCTTTTCCAAGTCCCGGGCAATGGCCGGACTGCGGATCGGGTTCTGTATCGGAAGCGAGAAGATGATCCGCTATCTGAACGACGTAAAATATTCCTTCAATTCCTACACCATGAATTATCCCGCCCAGGTATTGGGCGTGGAAGCGGTCAGAGATGACGCTTATTTTAAAGAGACCACGGGTAAGATCATAAAGACCAGGGAACGGGTGAAAAAAGAGCTGACAGAGCTGGGATTTACTTTTCCGGATTCCAGGGCGAATTTTATCTTTGCAAAGCATAAGACCATTCCGGGAGACCAGATTTTCCGGGCGCTGCGGGAGCGGGATATCTATGTGCGCCATTGGAATAAACCCAGGATCTCGGAGTATCTGCGTATCACGATAGGTACAGATGAGGAGATGGATGAATTGATCGGTTTCCTGCGGGAATATATTCCCACAGGGAATGCCTAAAAGAATGATAGGAAAGTGAATGGAGAGTTATTATGTTGGTGCATTATCTGATCGTGTTTTTTGTTTCTATGGTTCCGTTGATCGAGCTGCGTGGAGCGATCCCCATTGCGGTGGGATTTATTGAGAACGGCTACGAGCTTAGTCTTCCGCTGTGTTATGTGGTGGCTGTAGTAGGCAATATGATTCCGGTGCCTATCATTTTCTTCTTTGCCAGAAAGGTGCTGGAGTGGGGAGCGGATAAGCCTGTGATCGGTAAGCTCTTTACATTCTTTTTGGAAAAAGGCCACAAAGGCGGTCAAAAATTGCAGGAGAAAGCAGGCCGGGGGCTGTTCTGGGCACTGTTTCTGTTTGTGGGAATTCCCCTTCCCGGAACCGGGGCGTGGACGGGAACTCTGGCGGCAAGCCTGCTGGATATGGATTTTAAATCCAGTGTGATGGCGGTGCTTTTGGGCGTGATCCTGGCAGGTATCATTATGGGATTGGTCAGCGCGGGCGCATTCGGCGCAATCGGAGCGATTTTCTAAGATGGCAGAAGCATATTCGGATTTTGCACAAGTATATGATGAACTTATGGATGAGACGCCATATGAGCAATGGTGCGATACCATTGTGCGGTTTATGGAGCAGTATGGGATTTCCAAGCCCGTAAGGGGGGAGAAGGATCTGCTTGCTTCGGAACGGAACCTGGTGCTGGATCTGGGCTGCGGCACAGGTACGCTCACGGAACTTTTATACGGAAAAGGATATGACATGGTCGGGGTGGATAATGCGCCGGCCATGCTTGATATTGCCATGAAAAAGAAGCAGGAGAGCGGTTCTGAGATCCTGTATCTTTTGCAGGACATGAGGGAGTTGGAACTCTACAGTACCGTCGGTACGGTAATCAGCGTATGCGATTCGCTGAATTACATTCTGGACGAAGAAGAATTGTTAGAAGTGTTCCGGTTGGTAAATAACTATTTATATCCCGGCGGATTGTTTTTGTTTGATTTTAATACAGATTATAAATACCGGGAAGTGATCGGGGATACAACGATCGCAGAGAACAGAGAAGATTGCAGCTTTATCTGGGAGAATTTCTATGATGAGGATAGCTGCCTGAATGAATACGATGTGACGATCTTCGTGCGGGATCAGGATTCTGAGGCGGATGCGGAACGGAAGACAGAGCCGGAGTTGTTTCGGCGGTTCACGGAAACCCATGTACAGAGGGGCTATACGGTGGAACAGATGAAGGCTCTGGTAGAACGGGCAGGGCTGGAAATCCTAAAAGCACTGGATGCAGAGAGCCTGTCAGAGGTCAACGTATGCAGCGAGAGAGTATATATCCTGGCGCGGGAATGTCAAAAAAATCGGATAGAGAAAATAGGGTAGAGTTTATCAGGAGAGCGAAGATATGAGTGATTATATGGTTCGGGCAACAGCGGCGGATGCGCAGATCAGGGCATTTGCCTGCACCACGAAGGAAATGGTGGAGCAGGCGAGGGCTTCCCATAATACCAGTCCCGTGGTGACGGCGGCATTGGGAAGACTGCTCAGCGCAGGGGCCATGATGGGCAGTATGCTGAAGGGAGAAGATCTGCTCACACTTCAGATCAAGGGGGACGGTCCGGTGAACGGACTGACCGTGACGGCGGATGCGAATGGCAATGTGAAAGGCTACGCCAATGTACCGGATGTGATTCTGCCTGCCAATGCAATCGGAAAGCTGGATGTGGGCGGCGCAGTGGGAAACGGGTTCTTGAGCGTGATCAAGGATCTGGGATTAAAGGAGCCCTATGTGGGGCAGACCCAATTGCAGACAGGTGAGATCGCGGAAGACCTGACCTATTATTTTGCGGCATCGGAGCAGGTCCCTTCCTGTGTGGGGCTGGGTGTGCTGATGGAACGCAGCAATACGGTCCGGCAGGCCGGCGGGTTCATTGTGCAGCTAATGCCGTTTGCCGAGGAGGAAGTGATTCGGAAGCTGGAGGAGAATCTGAAGCAGATCGCTTCCGTGACGACCATGCTGGATCAGGGAAATACCCCGGAGCAGATATTAGAGATCGTGCTGGCAGGGATGGATGTGGAGATAACGGATACTCTGCCGTGCAGATTCCACTGTAATTGTGATAAGACCCGGGTGGAAAAAGCTTTGATCAGTATTGGTAAAAAAGAGCTGAAAGATATGATCGACGAGGGAAAAGAGATAGAAGTGAATTGTCATTTCTGCAATCGAAATTATGTATTCAGCGTAGAGGAACTGCAGGCGCTGTATGCGCGGTCAAAATAACGGAGGAGGAAGCGGCGTTATGGAACATGGCTTTGTCAAGGTGGCGGCAGTTACACCCAAGATCAAGGTGGCGGATCCCGCTTATAATGCACAGGCAGTGTGTGGGGAATTGCAGAAGATTTATGAAAAAGATGCGAAAATTATTGTGTTTCCGGAGTTGTGTCTGACCGGTTACACCTGTAATGACCTTTTTTTGCAGGAACGGCTTTTGGAGGAAGCAAAGGAAGCGCTGCAGACGGTTACGCGCGCAACAGAGGGACATGACGCGCTGGTATTTGTGGGGCTGCCGCTGGAGCGGGACGGGCGGTTATATAATGTGGCTGCCGTGCTGCAGGATGGGGAGATCCTTGGGTTTGTGCCGAAGACCAATATCCCTACGTATGGGGAATTTTATGAGGGCAGACATTTTGCGAAAGGAAATGCCGAGGTGGCCGGTTTTTATCTGGATGAGGAGGAGATTCCCTTTGGCACGAATCTGCTCTTTACCTGTACCAATGTGAAGGGATTGACGGTGGGCTGCGAAATCTGTGAGGATCTGTGGGTGGCGAATCCGCCTTCCACCAACCATGCGTTAATGGGAGCAACCGTGATCGTGAATCTGTCTGCGTCCAATGAGACGGTGGGAAAGGACGCGTACCGGGAGATGCTGGTGAAATCCGCTAGCGCAAGGCTTTTGTGTGCCTACATTTATGCTTCCGCGGGAGAGGGAGAATCCACCCAGGATCTGGTCTTCGGCGGACATAATCTGATCGCGGAGAACGGCAGCGTGCTGGTGCAGTCGAAACGATTTGCAGGTGAGACGATCATCGGCGATATCGATGTACATCGGATGCTCTCTGAGAGACGTCGTATGGGAACCTTCGGAGAGGAACCGGCACTGGCGTATCTGGTGGTGCCCTTTGAACTTCACAAAACGGAGACGAAACTGGACAGACAGTTCGGATGCACGCCTTTTGTGCCTTCGGATGAGAAAATGCGGAATCACCGCTGCGAGGAGATTCTGTCCATTCAGGCATATGGTCTGAAAAAGCGATATGAGCATACCGGACTGAAATCAGCGGTGATCGGAATTTCGGGAGGTCTGGATTCCACGCTGGCACTGCTTGTGACGGTGCGCACCTTTGATCTGTTAGGGTTGGACAGAAAGGGAATCCGGGCGGTTACCATGCCCTGCTTCGGCACAACGGACCGGACGTATGACAATGCCTGCCAGCTCTCAAACACGCTGGGGGTGACCTTGGAGGAGATCGATATCAGGGAGGCTGTAAGGATCCATTTCCGGGATATCAAGCAGGATGAATCCAACCATAATGTGACGTATGAAAACGGTCAGGCGAGAGAACGGACACAGATCCTGATGGACATTGCAAACCGCGAGAACGGACTGGTGATCGGCACCGGCGACATGTCGGAGCTGGCCCTGGGCTGGGCAACCTATAACGGAGATCATATGTCCATGTATGGGGTGAATGCGGGCGTGCCCAAGACGCTGGTGCGGCATCTGGTGCGCTATTATGCGGATACCTGCGGCGATGCGGAGCTTTCCGCGGTGCTTTTAGATGTGTTGGATACGCCGGTGAGTCCGGAACTGCTGCCTGCGGTGGACGGAAAGATTTCCCAGAAGACCGAGGATTTGGTAGGACCTTACGAACTGCATGACTTTTTCCTGTATTATATGCTGCGGTGCGGATTTGAGCCGAAGAAGGTCTATCGTATTGCCAAAATCGCCTTTGCGGGGCAGTATGATGAGGCTGTCATTTTAAAATGGCTGAAGACCTTCTACCGAAGATTCTTCAGCCAACAGTTCAAACGCTCCTGCCTGCCGGATGGACCGAAAGTGGGTTCGGTTGCGGTTTCGCCCAGAGGCGATCTGCGCATGCCCTCCGATGCAAGCGCTGCGGCATGGCTGGCACAGTTGGAAGATCAACTGTGAGCCTTGTTTAATGAATTTTTGATCGCTTCCAGCAGGATCAATGAGGTATATTTATTGTCTGCATTGTAGGTGATCCCGCTCAGAGACTGGGTTTCGTAAATCTGATCGCTGATGGATTCCAGTGTAGGCTCCAGCAGGGGATATACGGTGTAGACAGACTCGCTGGGATTGGCCAGACGAATGGAGGAAATGGTTTCCTGGCTCACGATCACTTCCACATCCACGGTCTGACCGCCCAACACCAGCTCGGTCGTATATACACCGGGTATGTATGTGCCGACGGATGCATTGACCTGCACCGTGGAGGCATTATCGGATTCGGCCGGTTGATCGCTCTGCGGTGTGACGGAATCCGGAGGTATGTTTTCGTCTTTTTGATCCGGAAGAAACAAAATTACCATGAGAAGGATGATCAGAATTGCCAATACGGCAAAAACGGCTGTATAGATCAATTCCTTCATGTGAAGTACTACAATCTTTGTATTTGCGCTCATATGGATTCTCCCTGTCCTTGTTTTACGGTTTACTTTGTAAAACATATGAGGGTTGGGCAGGGTTTATGCCATCAAAAGAAATCGTCTTGACAAGATACTATATAAGTTGTTATGATAAATCACAGAACAAGGGTGTTCTTACGGGTTAGGGTAAGAGCGCCCTTTTTTGCGAAAGGAGAGGCTGATATGAATCAATATTCCAGAGATGATATTGTCAGATTGGTGGAAGAGGAGGATGTGGAATTTATCCGCCTGCAGTTTACAGATATGTTCGGTAATCTGAAGAATATAGCGATCACTGCGAGCCAGTTGGAGCGGGCGTTGGACAACAAGTGTATGTTTGACGGTTCTGCCATTGACGGATTTGTGCGGATCGAGGAGTCGGATATGTATCTGTATCCGGACTATTCGACCTTTGAGATTTTTCCCTGGAGACCGCAGCAGGGGAAAGTGGCCAGAATGCTCTGCGATGTGTATCGTCCCGGCGGGGAGCCTTTTGAGGGAGATCCCAGATTTATTTTGAAGCGCGCGATCCGGAAAGCGCAGGAGATGGGATACACTTTCAAGGTTGGGCCGGAGTGCGAGTTTTTCCTGTTTAATACGGATGAAAACACCATGCCGACCACCGAAACCAATGAGCAGGCCGGATTTTTTGATATCGGACCTCTGGATTTCGGAGAGAATGCGAGACGGGATATGGTCATGACACTGGAGGATATGGATTTTGTGGTGGAGGCATCCCATCATGAGATTTCACCCGCTCAGCATGAGATTGATTTTCAGTATGATGAGGCATTGCAGACGGCGGATAATATCATGACGTTCCGGCTGGCGGTGCGGACGATCGCAAAGCGGCACGGATTACATGCAACGTTTATGCCGAAGCCCAAGTCCGGCGTGAACGGTTCCGGCATGCATGTGAACATGTCTCTGCACAAAGGGGATAAAAATGTATTTGCCGATCCCGCGGATGAGCTGGGTCTGAGCAAGGAAGCCTATTGGTTTATCGGCGGTCTGATGAAGCACATCAAAGGAATGGCTGCGATCACAAACCCGCTGGTAAACTCTTATAAAAGACTGGTGCCGGGATATGATGCGCCGGTCTATATCGCGTGGAGTGCCACGAACCGCAGCCCTCTGATCCGGATTCCGGCGGTGAAGGGAGACGGGACACGGATTGAGCTGCGCAGCCCCGATTCTGCAGCGAATCCTTATCTGATGCTGGCAGTCTGCCTGATGGCGGGATTGGATGGCATTCAGAATCAGATCATGCCGCCTGCGAGAGTGAGCGGCAATCTGTTTGAGATGACGGAGGAAGCGCGGGAACAGGCGGGAATTGAAAAGCTGCCTTCCAGCCTGATGGAAGCGATCGAAGAATTGGAAAAGGATACTTTTATCTGCGATGTACTGGGTGAGCATTTGTGCAAAAAGTATATCGCTGCCAAACGGGAAGAGTGGAATCAGTATCGTGCCCAGGTGTCCCAGTGGGAAGTGGATCAATATTTGAACAAATACTAAATCTTCTTGTAAAATTCTGCGAGAGGAGGTGGGCATTTGACAAATATTATTGTGGCGCTGCCAAAGCTGGACAATGCCAAGAGCATCAAGAATATTCTGGTGCGGAGCGGCATTCAGGTCACAGGTATCTGCACAACGGGCGCACAGGCGTTGAGTCAGGCGGACAGTATGCATGACGGAATCCTGATCTGCAATTACAAGCTGGCTGATATGATGTATGACCGTTTGCATGAATGCCTGCCGGCAGGATTTGAAATGTTGCTCATGGCGCCTCAGGCAGTGATCAATGAATGTTATGGAAACGATATTGTATGCCTCTCTATGCCGCTACAGGTAAATGACCTCATCAATACGGTCAACATGATGGCAGACAATATCGAGAGAAGGCGCAGGAAAAAACGCCTGCAGCCGAAAGTGAGGACTGCGGAGGAAGAAGCGGTACTCACGGATGCAAAGACGCTTTTGATGGAGCGGAACCATATGACGGAACAGGAGGCCCACCGGTATCTGCAGAAATGCAGCATGGACAGCGGGACCAATATGGTGGAAGCGGCGGAAATGGTACTGACAATGATGAAGGAGTAAAAAAATGAAATTTACCAAGATGCAGGGATGCGGCAATGATTATGTGTATGTGAACGGTTTTGAGGAGAAGCTTTCCCAGGAGCAGAAGCCTGAGATCGTAAAACGCCTCAGCGACAGACATTTGGGGATTGGCGGCGATGGGGTGATCTTCATCAATCCTGCCGAGGAAGCGGATTTTGAGATGGAGATGTACAATGCGGACGGCAGCCGCTCGGAGATGTGCGGGAACGGAATCCGTTGTGTGGCGAAATATGTGTACGACAAAGGACTGACGGATCAGGACAGGATCACCATTGTCAGCGCGGGAAAGATCAAATACCTGGAGCTCACGGTGGAAGGTAAGACGAAAGACATCAGAGGCGCAGTGACGAAAGTGCGCGTCAATATGGGCAGCCCCATTCTGGTGCCGGAGGAGATTCCGGTGCAGGCAGCAGGAGAGCAGGCGGTGGACGAGCCGATCCTCGTATGCGGTCAGGAATACCGCATGACCTGTGTGTCCATGGGAAATCCCCATGCGGTGGTGTTTATGAAAGATGTGGCACATCTGGAGATTGAGAAGGTGGGTCCCTATTTTGAAAATCATGAGAGGTTTCCCAGACGGACGAACACAGAGTTTGTGGAGGTGCTTGACAGACAGCATGTGTTCATGCGGGTGTGGGAGCGAGGGACCGGAGAGACGCTGGCCTGTGGGACCGGGTGCTGTGCCACAGCGGTGGCCTGTGTACTGAATGGGTTGACGGATGATGAGATCACGGTGAAGGTTCTGGGCGGTGAACTGCAGATCAAGTGGGACAGAGAGCAGAATGTGGTGTTTATGACGGGACCTGCGGAGATTGTGTTTGAAGGGGAGGTTGAGCTGTAAGATGTTTCGGTTAAATGAGAATTATTTAAAGCTGCCGGGAAGTTATCTGTTTTCTACAATCGGGAAGAAAGTGAATGCCTATGCGGCAGCCCATCCGGAAAAGAAGATCATCCGGCTGGGAATCGGTGATGTAACGCAGCCGTTGGCGCCTGCGATCATTGAGGCGATGCACAAGGCCGTGGATGAGATGGGAAAAGCGGAAACTTTCCATGGGTATGCGCCGGATCTGGGGTATGAGTTTCTGCGGAATGCCATTGCGGAAAATGATTATAAATCCAGGGGCTGTGAGGTTGCAGCGGACGAGATCTTTATCTCCGACGGAGCAAAATGTGATTCCGGAAATATCCAGGAGATCTTCAGCAGGGACAATAAAATTGCGGTCTGCGATCCCGTGTACCCGGTGTATGTGGATTCCAATGTGATGGCGGGCAGGACAGGAACCTATGACAAAGAAACGGAGACCTGGTCGGATGTGATCTATATGCCTTGCGTGGCAGAGAATGGATTTGCACCGGAACTGCCGAAGCAAACGCCGGATCTGATCTATCTGTGTTTTCCGAACAACCCGACCGGAGCAACGATCACGAAAGCCCAGCTGCAGGAGTGGGTGGACTATGCCAACAAAGTCGGTGCGGTGATCATCTATGACGCCGCCTATGAGGCATATATTGCGGAGGAGGATGTGCCCCACAGTATCTATGAGTGTGAGGGGGCGAGAACCTGCGCTATCGAACTGCGGTCTTTCTCTAAGAATGCCGGGTTTACCGGTGTGCGCCTGGGCTTTACGGTGGTGCCCAAGGATCTGAAGTGTGGAGACGTGGCACTGCACTCGCTGTGGGCGAGACGGCATGGCACGAAATACAACGGCGCGCCTTATATTGTACAGCGCGCGGGGGAAGCGGTTTATTCCGAGGCGGGTAAGGCACAGCTGAAGGAGCAGGTTGCTTATTACATGAAAAATGCCCATTATATCCTGAATGGGCTGCGGGATGCCGGATTTACGGTTTCGGGCGGCGTAAATGCGCCTTATATCTGGCTGAAAGCGCCGAACGGTATGACCAGCTGGGAATTTTTTGACTATCTGTTGGAAAAAGTGAATGTGGTAGGAACGCCGGGAGCCGGTTTCGGTCCCAGCGGGGAAACCTACTTCCGCCTGACTGCGTTTGGAAGCTATGAAAACACTGTGGAAGCGGTAGACAGAATTAAGGCACAGGTGGAAATTTTTTAACAAATAAAATGATCATGAGATTATGAAGCGTCATGATGCATGTTGTGGGGGCTGTCCTTGTGGGCAGCCTCTTTTTGTGTGGACGGAGTAATGGTGGACAAAAACTTGATCCGCTTTGCCGTATAGATTTCAATCTGTTTCCAGAGGGAGTGCAGCTGTTTCTTGTGGGTGCACAGTTTCTCTGTGCAGTTTTGGCAGCGAAGATAATTGTTGGTATTCTCGGAAAAACGCTCCGGGTGCCTGTAAAAGGTGACTTCCCATCTGATCAGCAGAGCCACAGACAAGAGGAGCAGGCTCCAGGAATAGTTTCTGGGGATAAAAAAGAGCGGTGTAAACATCATGGCATAATCCCAGTTGTAGATCCGACAGGTGCTGCAGCATTTATTTTTCAGGAACCATGACTGGAACGGGCAGAAAAACAGAATGCAGATCATGTCGCAGACCGAGTAAGCGCTGGCTAACAGGATCATAATCCCGTCGTCCAAAAAGCCTGCCATATGCAGGGCACCGAAGAGAGCGTTGAAACAGATCCAGATCAAAGCCACCAACATCACGGCGTTGTTGTCATGGATCACAATGTCAGTGTTGCCGGATTTGATGTAGTTGCGGGCAAATTGTTTTTGACAGCCGGGGCTCTCAAGGCGCGAGGGGAAAAAGCGAAGGATCATTTCAAACACAAACACGGTCCACACCACTACCCATACTAAAGGGCGTTCTTCCATACGCTCAATGATCTCTATGCCATAGTGCAGGCGGTAGGCAATATAATCCACCAGCAGCCACAAGAATAATGCGGAGCGGTAAACCAGCCGCACATAATGCAGGGTGCTTACGGGAGTCAATTTTATTTTCCTTGATCCGAAATTCTTCGTGCTCATGCCTTTTACCTCAGAAAGTCGTTTGTATTCACTATAATCAATTTTGGAAGAGGTGTCAAGAAATCGGGTTTCACTTGTGTTACAAATGTGATAAAATAAACTCGCAAGCAAGTTTATTCAAAATTGCTTCGCAATTTCAGATTCGCAGAGCGTGCAGGAAAGGTGAAAATTTATGAAAGTCAAATGCAAATATTGTGACTCGCTCATAGACGATACCTATACCAATTGTCCCAACTGCGGGGCGGCGTTGGATACGGTCCAGCGTTTCGCCAATAAGCAGCCGCAGACCATAGAGGAACTGCAGAAGTGGTATATGGCAATGAAACTGCCGCCGGCGGAGGTGACACGCTTCTTTATTGGCAAGGACATCAAGGAACCGCGTGCTTTCGGGATTTACAAAGATACGGACGGTGATTTTGTCGTCTATAAAAATAAGTCGGACGGCAGCAGGGCTGTGCGCTACCACGGCTCCGACGAGACCTATGCGGTCAACGAGATCTATCAGCGGCTGAAAGAGGAAATCGTCAATCAAAAATCCCATAACGCCGATCGGAGAATGCAGCAAGCGAGAGAATCCGAAAGAGTGTATCAGAGCAGGCAGACGAAGACAAGGAAAAAACGCAGGCGTTCCGGCCCGTTCACAATTGTCTTTGTGATCGTCATGGTGAATATGGTTTCTTCCGTGCTCATTGCTGCGTTCAGCAGCTCCTACAGAAACACCGCGTCAGTGCCGAAACCGGCAGCGGGCTATTACAGCTATGACGGAGCGGACTACTATTATCAGGGAAATGACTGGTACTATTATGATGAAGTCGGCGATGACTGGGGACATACCGTAGAGGAAAAGATCCCGGAGGCAGTTGCGAACGATATTGAGGGACAGTACCGCATTGACAGCGAAGGACACGAGGGGCTTCCCTTTGAGGATACTTTCTGGTATCACGAGCCTTCCACAAGTACTTACAATGATTATGACAGCGACTACGACAGTTACGACAATGACAGCTATGACTGGGATGATGATTACGGGTGGGATTCCAATGACTCCTGGGACTCCTATGACTCGGACTGGGATTCGGATTGGTGATGATGAGAGATATGGATAACAAAATAGCTGCCCATTAAAATCAAATATTGACTGCCGATAAATATTGTATTACAATAATCACATCGTAATTCAATGTGCATATCTGGCGTATCGCCATATTTCACTGTGAATGGATAATTAGATAAACTGAACAGATATGGCAGATAACAGTTGTCAGATAGTCCATTTTTAACACTCTTTTCTGTCGTATCGAAGAAAACAGAAAGGAGTATGAATGAAACAGACTACTTATTTGAGTAAAAGCCTTGACGCATATGGTGACAGGGCGGAATTGGATGCGGAAGCCAAGAAAATTACAGCGGATAAAGGAGTTTTAGCGAGAATTTTACAGAGTAATGTGGCTGAGTTAAGCGGGTATGAATTGCAGGAGGTCGAAACCTTTATTGAAGGGATAGAAGTCTCAAAGGTGCCGTTGGTATCTGAAACCAAAACAAAGAGCAGACCGGAAGCAATCGTGGGCATGAATACGGAGGACTCTGTGCCAGGAGAAGGCAAGATTACATTTGATGTGCGTTTTTACATATGTATACCGGAGAAGGAGCATATCAAAATTTTGCTGAATGTAGAGATACAGAACGATTTTTACCCGGGTTATGATCTGGTTCCCAGAGGTGTTTTTTATTGTTGCCGCATGATATCTGCGCAGATGGATACGGAATTTACCGGAGAGGATTATGATGGTATCAAGAAGGTGTATTCTATTTGGCTGTGTCTGAATGCGCCTCAAATAGAGGCGGATACTGTTACAAGTTATAGTATTATGCCGAAGAATATTGTGGGTGCAACCGATTTAGGACGACACAGATATGATCTTCTGAATGTGACATTGATCGGACTCAATGAGAACAGCTATCAAAAGAAAGTGACAGATCTGCATGGATATCTTGGAACTATTTTTTCGCAAAAACTTTCATACGGTGAAAAAATCAGAATATTAGAGCAGGATTATGGCGTTAAGCCGACCAAAGAAGTGATGGAGGGATTACAGAAAATGAAAGGTTTGGCAGATTGGTATGAGGCACGAGGGATAGAGCAAGGGATAGAGCAAGGGATAGAGCAAGGGATAGAGCGTACGACCAAAGACTTGCTGATCCGGTTGTTAGAGCGGCGAGGACAAGTTCCAGAGGATTTACAGCATAAAATAGATGCACAAAATGATGTTGTAATCCTGAGGAGTTGGTTCCAGATTGGTTTGGAAGTAACCAGCATGCAGGAGTTTTTGGAGAAAATATCATAAAGAAGGATGTACAAATTTATGTATGGCGCGGTCATTGGAGATATCGTAGGCTCTACTTATGAGCGGCACAATTGCAAATCAAAGGACATCGATCTGTTTCCACAGGGCAGCACATTTACGGATGATACGGTGCTGTCTGTAGCAATCGCCGATTGTATTTTGAGCAGAGACAGATCAAGTCTTGGTGCAAGACAGAGTTATGCCGGTTTTTTGAAACAATACTATCATAGATATCCCCATTCCGGTTTTGGGCAGATGTTTGAGGACTGGGCAGTGAGCAGGGATTTGTATATCCAGAGAAGTTACGGAAACGGTGCGGCTATGCGGGTGGCGGCAATCGCTTATGCCTTTGCGGAGGAAAAGACCATTATAGATGAAGTGAAAAAGAGTTGTTATTACACACATAATAACCGTGAAGCAATCAGGGGGGCGTGTTGCGTTGCGCTTGCGATCTTCTATGCCCGGAAGGGAAAATCAAAGGAGGAGATCAGGCAGAAACTCGAAAAACAGAGCGGATATGATTTAGATTTCAAGCTGGACAGCATGCGGGAGCAATATGTGTTTGACAGCCGCGCTTCTTATTCCGTACCACCGGCAATCGTGGCATTCTTGGAGTCAAGAGATTATGAAGATGCAGTGAGAAATGCAATTTCAATCGGTGGTGACAGCGATACGATCGCATGTATGGCGGGAGGGATTGCGGAGGCCTATTACGGAGTGATTCCGGAGCATATTCTGGACAAAGCTGAAAGTATTTTGGATGTGGGGCTTAAAAATGTGCTTCGTACATTTAGAGATCATTACATATTTCCATGATGTTCATTCCGCTTTCGATATTTCAGCGGGCTCATACCGATCACCCGCTTGAATTGCGCGGTGAGATTTCCGGGGTAGGGATAACCGGTCTCGTGGGCAATCTCCGTCACGGACTTGTCGGAGTGCAGGAGCAGCTCGCAGACCGCGCGGAGCTTCACTTCCGCCAGGTATTCCGAGTAGGTGCGGTTTAACTGTTTTTTGAACAGTCTGGAAAAGTAGGCATTGGAAAAGCCGGCATAGGCAGCCACTTCTTTCAGGGTGGGATTCTTGGCATAATGTTTTCCGATGTAGTAAACAGCATTCATGATCTCCGGTGTCAGCGGCGTGTCGGGGACAAAGTCGTCCATGTCCGGCAGGCGCTTATCCAAAAGAATAGTAAACAATCTGTACAAAAGGGTTTGCAGCGCATAGTCACGATGCGGGGCAGACCCTTCATATTCTTTCAGCATTTCAGCAAATAAATGATACACTTCTTCTCTATCCCCGTCATGAAAATAGTTGATCGGGTGGGCATAGATGTTGTCCAGAGTGTGCTGCCCGAATTTCAGGATAAAATCCTGCGCGAATTCCGGTGTAAATTTCAACAGATAGTTCTCATAGGGTGAACTGGAAGCCGGAAAAGTCCGATGGTAGACATAGGGCGGCAGCAGTCCGAGACAGCCCTGGTGTTGAATATAGGCACCTGTGGAGGTGATGGTGTAGCGGTCACCGGAGAGCAACAGCCCCATCTGGTAAAATCCGGGTGCCACTTCCAGAGTGGACATCTCTGTGGTGGCGGGAAGGGAGCGTCTGGCAATATAGAAGTTTTGACCTTTGGGAAGGGGGTAAGGCATGGCGGGTCCTCCTTTGGATAATTTGATTATATCCAGTATGTCATCTGTGAATAAAAAAATCAAGCATCAGGGTAGCATATGATAAGAAAAACATTTGTAAATGTGCTAGAATGAATATAAGTAAAATATAGATTGAGGCAGGAGGGTGAGAAAAATGGTACGGGAAGTCAAGGAGCAGGACAGGGAGGCATTGCTGGAATTGTATTTGTTTTTACATGAGGATCATATTCCGGATTGCACGGATCGCCTGATGTCGGCGTGGAAACAGATCATGAATGACGCAAATCACCATATCATTGTCTATGAACAGGACGGGCGGATCGTATCTTCCTGTGTCTGTGTCATTATACCGAATTTGACAAGGGGTGTGCGCCCCTATGCATTTATAGAAAATGTGGTAACGCATTCTGATTATCGCGGGTGTGGGTTTGCCACGGCGTGTCTGAATTATGCCAGGCAGATCGCGGTGGAAAATGATTGTTATAAGATGATGCTTTTGACAGGTTCTAAAAAAGAGGAAACGTTGAACTTTTATAAGAAGGCGGGGTATAACAGTGAGGATAAGACTGCTTTTATACAGTGGTTGTGAAGCGGATAAGTTTCTATTTGTGTGCTTGGTCATATAATGCAAAGCGACATTTGGGGAGGAATGATAATGCAATACAAAGATAGTTTTACTGACGCTTTATATGGTAATCAGGAAAACTGTATTCCAAAAGAATATGATTGGTTTTCTCCTTTATTGGGTGATTGGGAGTTTGATTACAATGATACATTCTTAAATGGTGATTGTAGTATGCCACAAAGAAGACTGAAAGGCGAATGGATATTCAAAAGAATATTGAATGGGTGCGGCATTGAAGATATATTTATTTGTCCATCGAGAGAAACAAGACATACAGCACCTCAACCTGATGGGGAATATGGTATAGGGCTTAGGATGTTTAACGAAAAAAATAAGTGTTATGATATGACCTACGCTTGTAGGGGGAAATATACGAATTTATGTTTCAAATTAGAAGATGGAATTTTAACGGGAACAGTTTTAGATAATCCAAGTAGAAAATGGAGATTTGTTGAGAGGAATGAGAATACATTTCATTGGCAAAATATTACAGTATTGGACAATGGGGAAATAAAGGTAAACAGTGAAATTTTTGCATATAGAAAAGATATTTAAGAACTATAAAAATTTGGATTTGTCATAGAAACACTTTTCCGAAAAGGGAAATATAGATTTGGAAAGGCAGACAAGTATGGAGATAAGACGATTCAAGCAGGAAGATGCTGTGGAAACCGCACAAGTGATAGCAGAAACTTTAAGAAGAAGCAATGGTAAGGATTATCCGCAACAATACATTGAAAAAAACATATCTTCACATGGCGCAGGTGCGTTGATAAAACTTGCAAAAGAAAGGCACATGTACGTTGTATGTGATAAAGAGCGGATTGTTGGAACCGGTGGTATTGCTGGCTTTTGGGGGAGTATTACGGAAAGTATTTTGCTCACTATATTCGTTCTGCCCGAATATCAGGGAAAAGGAATAGGTAGGCAGATTATAGACGCTCTCGAACACGATGAATACTTTTTAAGAGCAAAACGAATTGAAATACCAGCCTCCATTACTGCAGTAGGTTTTTACCGTAAAATGGGATATGATTACAAGGATGGAAATGCTGAATTAGAAAATGGATTGCTTTACCGTTTGGAGAAATTCAGATGAGTTAGAATTTATGCAGATTGTTAACTAGGAAAGTTGAGTGAAATGACATGTTAAAGCATGATGAAGTCCAAATCAGTTTGCAGGATACAGAGTGGCCGTTCTCCTATACTGACCATGACAGAATGATCGTCAGGGCGATCGTCGTGGACGAGGAAGGGTACTATTATTTTGTCAGAGCAGAGCGTGATGATGATTTCGGAAAAGCGACATTGATCGAGACGGCCGGAGGCAGCGTGGAACAGGGCGAGGAGCTCCACACGGCGCTTAGACGGGAGTTGAAGGAAGAATTGGGAGTAGATGTGGAAATCCTCTGTAAGATAGGGGAGGTAAGTGATTTCTATAATCTGATCCACCGGCACAATATCAACAATTATTATCTCTGTAAAGTAAAGGCATTGGGCGAGAAAAATTTAACGCAGGACGAAATAGAGAGGTTCCATCTATCAACGCTGCGATTATCGTATGATGAGGCTGTCAGGGAATATGAGAAATGTGCATGTACAAAACTGGGGCGGCTGATTGCAAACAGAGAGCTGCCTGTTTTGCAGAGGGCAGGAGAGATTCAAAAAAGAGGATAGATATTTGCCTTTTTCCATTTTGACAAATCTCCGATTAAAAACCTCACATTTCTCCGATTTATATCCACACATTTATCCCCGACCCATCTCTTTTTTCATCAGATCCGCGAGGCGCAGGAAGTCTTCCGACTTTACCAACGCCAGTCCCTGCGTCTCGTCACCGAGGACCATGAGTTGGTCGCCGGTGGACAGATTGATAGTTTTCCGGGCTTTGGCCGGAATGACGATCTGTCCTTTTTCACCGATGGTGACTACGCCGAAGATGTGCTTTCCCTTGGGCGGGACGCCCAGCCCCATGAATTCCGAGGGTTCATAGTTGGCCAGGTCGTCCAGGGAGACCTCGAATATTTCCGCCAGTTTTTTGCATTTGTCCAGGTCGGGAACGGTTTCACCAACCTCCCACTTTGCGATGGCCTGTCTGGTCACCCCAGTCTTTCTGCTAAGTCTTCCTGGGTAAGGCGTTTATATTTTCTGAGTTGGATCAGATTGTCTTTGAACATGATGGAGTCTCCTTCTGGGTTTATTCTTCTCTTATTTTTAGTTATTTGCCGGTTTCTTTTTTAATCCCCAGCAGACAAAACCGGACTACCGGAATCCTGCGGACAAGTTCGTAAAGCAGCAGACCGCCGGCGAAGGCAGCCACTCCTGTGAGCAGGTAGGTGGGCAGCGCAGGCAGGTTGGTATATTTGTGGAGGACATAGGCCATGGCCGACAGGGCCAGGTAGTGAAATACATACAGGCCGAAGCTGCGGCCGGACATAAATGTGGCGAAGGGACTTGTTTTATCGCCCCATTTTTTCATGCCGCCCAGGATTGCAAGGCAGGCAGCCCAGGCGTAGACCACTGCGGGAACGCAGTTTACCGTGGGCATGACAGCATAATTGTCGCCGAAATGCGTCACCAGGTAAACGATCCCCAGTATGATCGCTGCGGCAATGAGCGGTATGCTGTATTTGCTGATCCGGTAGATGACTTCCTCGTGGGCGAACAGGAAATAGCCCAGGAAAAAGACAAAACCGTAAATACCGAAGCGGTAGACGCTGATTATGGGTGTGTTCAGGATCATGCCGGACAGCCAGACTGGTATGACCAAAAACAGAATTACAACAATATTTACCTTGCCGCAAAAGGCATAGAGGCTGCCTTTTTCCTTTTTGCGCACCAAGGCTAAGATCATGGAGAAGAACCACAGCATCTGGATGAACCAAAGTACACTGGTGCCAGACAAGTCCATGATGAAAAAAAGAACCGGTCCGGGAACCGTATCGGGTATCGTGCTGAATGAGTCGGAGATGGACATGCTCACATAGCCCTGGATCCAGCCAAAGAGCAGAATACCCAATGTTGACGGCACCAGAAGTTTACGGGTTCTGCTGCGCACAAATTCCCTGATGCTGTGGTGTTCCAGATAATAGCGGGAACACATGCCCGCAATGAGAAACAGCAGGATCATAAACCAGGGATAGAGAATGTATTGGATGGCGTCCTGGTATTGCGGTGTGGTAAAGGGGCCCACGCCCAGATCGGGTGCCACGCCGTTATACAGGAAAATGACATGGTAGATGACTACCAGCACGACGGTGATCCATCGAATGTTGTCAATGTAATACTTTCTCATAAGTTTCTCTCTTTTCTTCTTTTTGCAACTTATTTTAACATTATTGTAATCACCTGGTTGAGAAATGTCTACCAAGAATACCTAACATTTTGTGTCGGAATGTGTTAAGATTGGTTGCGTCGGTGCCTTGCGTTTGTCTTTAAAAAAATGTATTGACTTTTGAAAAAAAATAGCATATTATTACAAACATAAAAATGCAGTGAAGGAGACTCTTACCCGGGAACGCAGCAGGGAGACGGCGTCGCAGACTGAAAGCGCTGTTTGAGGGAAGGGCAAAGGGAACGCTCCGGAGCAGGCTGCTTGAAAGAGATTTTCGCCGTAGGGCAGCACGTGCCGCGCGTTAAGCGGAAAAGCGGATGAACAAAGGGGTTCATCAATGCGGGTGGTACCGCGGATAATTTCATGATTAATCCGTCCCGAAATGTAGATGCATTTCGGGACTTTTTATATGCAAAAATAAATACAGATCGAAGTGCATGATACATTCCGGGCTGCAAAGGCAGGACAGACAAAAGGCCAAAAAGTGTGAAGGAGGAGTGATTATGTACAGAGATCTTACCATCAAGGAAATCGGAGAGCAGCATATCGGGCAGACCTTGCAGGTGGCCGGGTGGGTGGAAAATATCAGGGATCACGGCGGCGTGTCCTTTCTTGACCTGCGGGATATGTACGGCGTGCTGCAGGTGGTGATGCGCAATACGGAGCTTTTAAAAGGCATTTCAAAAGAGATGTGTGTGTCCATCACGGGACCGGTGGAAAAAAGGGATGAGGAGACCTACAACCCGAAGATCCCCACCGGTACGATTGAACTGGAGGCACAGAAGATAGAGGGGTTGGGGGATATCTATAAGAGGCTTCCCTTCGAAATCATGACATCTAAGGAGACCAGGGAGGATGTGCGGCTGACTTATCGTTATCTGGATCTGCGGAATGCGAAGGTGAAGGAAAACATTATCTTCCGCTCCAAGGTGATCGCATTTTTGCGGCAGAAGATGACGGAGCTGGGTTTTCTGGAAATCCAGACGCCGATCCTGTGCGCGTCGTCGCCGGAAGGTGCCAGAGATTACATTGTTCCCTCCAGAAAATATAAGGGAAAATTTTATGCGTTGCCCCAGGCGCCGCAGCAGTATAAGCAGCTGCTGATGGTGTCCGGGTTCGATAAATATTTTCAGATCGCGCCCTGTTTTCGGGATGAGGATGCAAGGGCGGACCGGTCGCCAGGAGAATTTTATCAGTTGGATTTTGAGATGAGTTTTGCTACCCAGGAAGATGTGTTCCGGGTGGGGGAAGAAGTGCTTTCGGCGACTTTTGAACGGTTTGCACCGAAAGGGTATGAGGTGACCAAGGCACCTTATCCTATCATCAGCTACAAGCAGGCAATGCTGGAGTTCGGCTGTGACAAACCGGATCTGCGCAACCCTCTGCGGATCATGGATGTGACGGAATTTTTCCAGAAGTGTACGTTTAAGCCTTTCCTGGGAAGAACCGTGCGGGCCATCAAGGTGCACGCCGAGATGTCCAAAGGCTTTCATGAGAAGCTGCTGAAGTTTGCCACGGATATGGGCATGGGCGGTCTGGGCTACCTGGAGGTGGCAGAGGATCTTTCCTACAAGGGTCCCATCGATAAGTTCATTCCGGACGAGTTGAAGGGAGAGCTGCGGGATTTGGCGGGTCTGGCAGCGGATGACACCATTTTCTTTATCGCGGATAAGGAGGAGCGGGCAAACTATTATGCGGGCCAGCTTCGGAACGAGCTGGGAAAACAGCTTGACCTGATCGAGAAAAACGCGTATCGTTTTTGTTATGTGAATGATTTTCCGATGTTTGAGCGGGATGCGGAGACAAAGCAGATCGGATTTACACACAATCCGTTCTCTATGCCCCAGGGCGGGCTGGAGGCTTTGGAGACAAAAGATCCGCTGGAGGTGCTGGCTTACCAGTATGACATCGTGTGCAACGGGGTGGAGCTTTCCTCCGGCGCGGTGCGCAACCACGATATGAAGATCATGGAGAAAGCCTTCGAGATTGCAGGCTATGACAAGGAAACGCTGAAGAGTAAATTCGGCGCATTGTATCAGGCGTTTCAGTTCGGAGCGCCGCCCCATGCGGGCATGGCGCCCGGCGTGGATCGAATGCTGATGTTGTTGAAAAATGAGGAAAACATTCGCGAGGTGATTGCGTTCCCGATGAGCGGTTCCGCCCAGGATCTGATGTGCGGCGCACCGGGAGATGTGACAGAGCAGCAGCTCAGAGAGGTGCATATCAAGGTTCGCGACTAGACGAAAGAGATTTATTGCGTAAAGAAGGGAGATGCAAGATGGCAAATTTGATTGATGACGAGACCATAGAGTATGTGGGGATTCTGGCGAAACTGGAGCTTTCGGATGAGGAGAAGGATCGGGCGAAGCAGGATATGAC
>ODAI011215064.1_pt1 | contig 40393 bp, 45 predicted proteins | sample 1539321 | NCBI WGS metagenome assembly ODAI01 (sample SAMN02144231, study PRJEB22623) | gut metagenome | biome: sheep rumen | host: Ovis aries | place: New Zealand
CGGCTCACCCGACGGCAGCGGCTCACCCGACGGCAGCGGCTCACCCGACGGCAGCGGCTCACCCGACGGCAGCGGCTCACCTATATATACAAATACACCCGTTACACAACAGTCGTTCTACAACAGCCGTACTACAACAGCCGTTCTACAACACCCGTTACACAACAGCCGTTCTACAACAGCCGAAGCAGATCCCCCATATATCAGATCTTTAACTGATCCCCGTGGGACCGGCGCCCCCAATCAAGATTTTTCACATGCCCTTTTTGAAAAAAGCCGTTTTTTGCCCATTTCGGCCGGGGCATGCTAGGAAAGCCCCAGGGGTCGCTAGGTTAGTAGCAGTACTCATTGGACGTTACCTTCGGGAACCCAGCAGGGGAGACCGTCACGATGACGCGCCACTGCGGTCGGCGCAGTATGGTGCACTCAGCTTTCTTCAGCAGGCCGTTGGAACCGTAGCGCATGCGGCACATGAAGTTCGCGGACCCTCTCGCGTTCGTCGGGGGCATGTGCGCCTCAATCGGCATCGTCTTCGCGGTCCCACGGCGCAGCTCGATGGCAGGCGGTATCTCGCGGTCCGGCCATCGGGGCCAAGTCACCCTGTCGACTCGCGGGTCGATCAGCGCGTGCGATCGGAGCGTCTTCCGCTCGGGAAGGGCTTGCGGCACGTCGCGGATGATGGTCGGAGCCACGATCTCGTCGAAGTCGCGCTCGACTCTCTCTTTGACATCGCCGCAGGCGTAGACCCAACGCTTCACGTTGTCGCTGTCATCAATGCCGTATCGGGTCTGGTACACCACCATGTCGCTGCCGAGGGGGAGGAACGTCTGTGCGGTCCATGTCGATGCCTCGACCCACTCGAACTCGGACCAGCTCCGGCCTGCGTGGTGGCTCCAGTCCTCCATCGTCAGGTGGTCGCGTTCCGGCTCATAGCCGGAGCTCTTGATGCCGTCTATGTACAGACCAGCGTCCTGCCCGAACCTGATCTCCGCATATGCCACCGCTGCCCCCTTTCGCCCTCCTTACATTCTTCCCGCTCGCGGAACCGTCTGACGTGGATTGTTCGGTAGACGGTAGCTGCGCTTATATACAGCAACATCTTGTGGTATAAAACACAGAGACATACAAGATGTGGGAACGACGGAGCGATCTGACCCATTCGACAGCAGTTGGAGGCTGTGGGTGGCGCAGGATTGGTCCGTCGCTTTCTATCATTCGCCAGCGTGGTTGCACAATCGCAAGCTCTACATGGAGCGCGTCATTGACTCGCCGTTCGGCTTGGTGCCGCCACACATGTGCGAGCGCTGCTACGAGAACGGCATCCTGAAGCCAGCGAAGGTCGTGCACCACAAGGTGCACCTCACGCCGCAGAACATCGATGACCCCCACATCACCCTCAACTTCGACAACTTCCAGCGTCTTTGCCAGGACTGCCACGCGTTCGTGCACACGGGGTACGAGCCGCCACGCTACACGTTCGGCCCTGACGGCGAAGTCCTGAAGAGGGACTAGCCATGTGCTCGGACTGCGACTTCGCGACGGTGCAGAGCGACGGCACGCTCATCTGCGCAATCAGGGACGAGCAGACGCACGGTGACGCCATGTGCGAGGACTGGCAGGCGCAGACGCGCCTCATTGACGGTGACGGATGGTACGAGGTGGTGACATGGCCCGCAAGAAGAAGGAAGAGTCCGCGTTCCTGAAGCAGATGAAGGAGCAGTCGAAGAGCCTGTCCGGTCTGGACAAGGTGATCTTCGACGGCCTGCTCGAGGAGTACGACGCGCTGGCAACCATGACGGAAGGGCTCCGGCATGACATCGAGGAGCACGGCGTCATGATCGAGAAGGAGGTCGGGTCCGTCAACAACCGCCATCTGGAGACCGTCGAGAACCCTGAGTTCACGACGTACCAGAAGGCAATCGGGCGCCTTGGTGACCTCGCAAAGAAGCTCTCCGACTTCGCCAAGCGCAGCGACGATACCGGCGAGGAGGAGGACGAGCTTGTCAGCTTCATACGCCGATAACCCCTACGTCGACGCGCAGGGCAGGACCGACGCCGAGCTGTACCTGATGGGAGTGCTCGACGGCTCGATTGTCGCTGGACGCCGCCTGAAGCAGCTTGCGGAGAAGATGCTCCCACGCATCAGGCACGGGTATGACAAGTGGCGGTTCGATGCCGACGCAGCAACGCGGCCCGTCGAGTTCATCGAGCGGTTCCTGATGATTCCCTCCGGCAAGCTTGGAGTGCCGTTCATCCTCGAACCCTACGAGCGCATGATCGTCGAGCTCATCTTCGGGTTTATCGACGAGAACGAAAAGCGACAGATTCAGTACGCGCTCATCGTGATGGCGAGAAAGTCAGGGAAGACCTCACTGGTTGCCGCTATCGAAATCTACATGCTCCTCTGTGACGGAGAAGGCGCACCGCAGATATACAACGCTGCAACCTCCAAGGGACAGGCGTCGCTGGCCTACGGTGCCGTGTGGCGCATGGTTCGACAGTCACCAAAACTCTCGAAGTTCTTGCGTAAGGGAGTGGTCACCGAGCGGGCTGAGACTGGAATCATATGTGACCAAAATATGGGATACGCGGTACCTCTGTCCAAGCAGTCCGACCATCTTGATGGTCTCGACGTACATATGTGCGTGCTCGACGAGATGGCAGCAGCAGAAGACCGCGCGATCTTCGACCTCGTGCGTCAGGGTACGGGCGCAAGGGAGCAGCCGTTGTTCCTCGCCATCACCACCAACGGTTTCGTGCGCGATGGGCTCTTCGACGCGGAGCACCAGTATGGCTACGACTGGCTTGAGGGCAAGATCGACGATGACCGATTCCTTCCCATCTTCTTCGAGCAGGATGACCGCAGCGAGGTATTTGCAACGACACCCGATGCCGAACGTCTCTGGCTGAAGTCCAACCCCGGACTGATGCATCCGGCCGCAGGCCACATCAACGGCGGCGTGAAGTCGCTCGAGTACCTCCGGTCTCAGGTGCTCAAGGCGAAGAACGACTCTAGCTACCTCCCGACGCTGCTCACCAAGGACTTCAACATCGCTGCGAACTCCTCGACGGCGTTCCTCACCTACGAGGAGGCCGTCAACAAGACCACCTACATCTTCGACCCGAACGAGTTTCGCTACTGCGTCGTTGGAATCGATGCAGCTGATCGTCTCGACCTCAACGCCGCCACCGCCATCTTTATGCGGCCAGGAGACAGCCACATCTACCGCAAGAGCATGTACTGGATCGCCGAGGAGCAGATCACCCAGAACAACAACTCCATGCGCGGCCGAGATGGCGGCGTGCCTTACGCACAGTACGCGAGCAACGGCATTCTCCGCGTCATACCGGGGAACAACGTCCCTCGGCAGGTGTTCCTCGATTGGATTCAGGAGCTTGCGGAGATGGGGCTGTACACGCGCTACGTTGGGTACGACCCGTGGCGCATGGAGAACATCGTCCCTGACCTGAAGGCTATGGTGGGCGAGGCGAACGTCGAACCCGTCCGTCAGGGTCCCCGAACCTACTCCGACCCGTTGAAGCAGCTGAAGGCCGACATGCGCGACGGCCTCATCATCGACAACAACAACAGCCTCGACCACATGTGCAACCTCAACGTCGCTGTAAAGGTCGACACAAACAACAACCTAACCGTCGTGAAGAAGGATGGCCCAACGTCACGCATCGACGGCTTCATGGCCCTGCTCGACGCCTACATCGCCCTTCAGCGGCACATGGACGATTACCTTGCCACGATTGGTTGGCACGAGTAGCCCAATGCATAAACAGGGCCAATCAGTCAACATCCTTGCATAAAATGCTTGACACAGGCACAAATACCGTATAGAGTGTCAGACATGGGAGTATTGTCTGAATATTTCCCGCAGCAAGGCTCACAACCCTCCACCCTCGCAAACGGGTACTATCGGACCTTCACGGAACCCGCTCCAAGCTTCTCGGCATGGGGCGGGTCCTTGTATGACCACCCGATGACCCGTGCCGCCGTAGAGCGATTCGCGGCGGCTTGCTCGAAGGCCAAGCCCGAGTTCCTGGGTAGCAAGTGGTGCAAGCCCTTGGTGCGGAAGCTGTTCGAGACGTGGCCCAACGACCTGATGACGTGGCCCGCCTTCTTGGCAAAGGCGGCAACCATCTACGAGATGGACACCACCGTCTTCATCGTGCCCGGCCTCGACAGGAACCTCAACACGGTAGCCCTGTTCCCCCTGAAGCCGTCCCATACCGATGTCGTGGACTACGCAGGCGAGCCATGGTTCGTCTTCCACCTGTACACCGGAGAGGTCATGGCAATCGAGGTCTCGCGTGTTGCGGTAGTCTCCAAGTTCCAGTACCTCAGTGACTTCTTCGGCGAGGGCAACGACGTCATGGACCCGACCCTCGGCCTCATGGACGCACAGCGTCAGGCGGAGATGCAGGCCATCCAGAATGGCGCACGCATCCGCTTCATCGGCCGCGTCGCAGGCATGACGCACGGCGATGACCTGAAGCGCAAGAGGGAGCAGTTCTACATCGACAACCTGTCGCAGCAGAACCGCACCGGCCTGATGCTCTATGACAACACGTTCCAAGAGGTCAAGCAGATCGACGAGCAGCGATTCATCATCGACGAGGACGAGATGGAGCGCGTCACCAAGCCGATCTTCTACTACTTCGGCATCAACGAAGACATCTTGACGAACTCCTATGACGAAGACTCCTGGGGCGCGTGGTACGAGGGCAGGATCGAGCAGTTCCTCGTTGCCCTCTCTGAGGCCCTCACCAAGTCGCTGTTCAGCATGCAGGAGGTACAGCGCGGCAACCGCGTCATGTTCTCCAGCAGCCGCCTCCAGTATGCCAGCAACAACACCAAGCTCAAAGTCATCGACATCCTCGGCAGCAGGGGATACCTCACCATCAACGAGGGCCGCGCCATCATGCAGCTCGCGCCGATACCTGGCGGCGAGGCACGCCCGATGCGCGGCGAGTACTACCTCATCGACGAGGAGAACAACGTCATCGCAGAGTCCGGTGGTCACGGCGGCAGCGGAAACAGCGGCTGGTATGACGGCTGGGACGATCACGACGGATGGGACAACCACGACAGCATAGACGAGCCTAACCGATCCGCAAGGGACGGTGATGGCGATGGAATCATCGGAGAGTAACGAAATGCAAGCAGCCCCGCAACAGGGGCTTTTTTCTTAGCGAAGGAGGCTGAGATGCCCTTTAAGCCGACCGAGAGGCAATACCGAAGCTTCGCAGCTTCCAACTTCAAGCCCATCACCAATGAGGCCAGTGAAGGCGAGCCTAGCTACAAAATCCGTGGATATTTCACTACGTGGAACGACGAGTACTGTCTATACGACAGGACCAAGTACTGGCCTGCCGAGTACGAGCAGATTGACCGCCATGCCCTTGACAATGCGGACATGAGCGACGTAATCATGCAGTACGACCACAGCGGCCCCGTCATGGCCCGCAACAAGAACGGCTCCATGATTATCGGCACTGACGAGCATGGGGCGTGGTGCGAGGCTGACCTGTCTGGTTGCCAGCAGGCACGCGACCTCTATGAGTCAATCTCCAACGGCCTTGTTACGGAGATGAGCTTTGCCTTCACCATCGCGTCCGACGAGGACGGTGAGGGATACACCACCTTCAAGGACGAGAATGGTGACTACCACACCACCATTACTCGGATTAGTAAAGTCTTTGATACGAGTTGTGTCTCGATCCCCGCCAATCCAAGCACGGATGTCTCCGAAATGCGCAAGCGCTCTTACCTCGCCGCCCGCATTGAGGCAGACCGCAAGGCGGAGGAGGCCGCTGCCGAGGAAGCCAAGCAGGAGCAGGAGCAGCGCACCGCAGACACTATCGCGCTTCGCAAGCGCAAGGCCCTCGCACTCGAGATGCGGGGCATCGAACTAGGTTACGCACCCGAAAGGGGCTAACGCATACCAGCACGGTTCCAACTTCCCACGGAGCGATGGGGTTGCGACACAGGCGGCAGGAGATGGCGCCACGTGCACAAGCAATCAGTTTCCGTCAGGAAGGAGTGGACCATGTTTGAGTCCATGACCGCAGAGCAGTATCGTGCTCTGTCCAACGAGGCTTTCCAGAAGCGCCTCGCCGAGGTCCGTGACCTCATGAACGCCGACACCCTGCCCGAGGGCGTCACCGATGACATGCTGTTCGAGGAGGCCGAGCTCATCAAGGCCGACATGGAGCGCCGCTCCAAGCGCGACGCCTTCGCTGGCCTGTCCTACGAGGCCCCCAAGGCCGTCGAGCAGCGCAACGCCAACGCCGTGTCCGTGCTGTCCGGCGAGGGCAACGTTGTCGACTCCACCCAGAAGCGCGAGTCCGGCTTCAAGGCCGTCTCCGAGGGCCGCTTCACCGATACCATCGACTACCGTCGAGCCCTCGCCAAGCACATCATGCGTCAGGCTCCGATGCCCGCCGACATGATCGCCCGCGCCCGTCAGGAGCGTGCCGCTGGTGACCCCATCGCCGTCAGCTTCCCCGATGGCTACACCAACGTCACCGACCCGACCTTCCCCGTCTTCAACGGCACCGGCTCCCTCGTGCCCATCCCCGTCTCCGTCTCCGAGCAGATCGTCAAGGTCCGCAAGGAGTACGGCCTCATCCACCCGAAGGTGAACGAGTCCCACGTGCAGGGTGGCCTCGTCGTTCCCGTGGCCGACCTGACGGTCGACTACCACTGGATCAACGACAAGCAGGTCTCCCCGTACCAGTATGACGATGTGCCTGAGACCGTCTTCTTCACTTGGCACGAGCTCGAGGCCCGCTTCGCCCGCACCATGCTCGCCGACGCCCTGATGCGCGATGACTTCAAGAGCCTGCTCGCCGACGCCCTCGCCGAGGGCTATGGCAAGGCCATGGACGCCGCCATCCTCAACGGCAACGGCTCCACGCAGCCGCTCGGCCTGCTCAAGGACCCGCGCTTCATCGACCAGACCTCCGGCGCCGGCACCGGCAAGGCCCTCGTTGTCGAGGCCAGCTCCGACGATCTCAGCGACTGGGCATGGTGGACCAAGCTGCTCTTCAACCCCGCGTTCAACCGCCTGTATCGCGGTGACGGCGAGTGGCTGATCGCCGACTCCACCTTCGGCACCTACATCCAGACCCTCAAGGATGAGGTCAACCGCCCGCTGGTGCAGCTCAACCTCGGCTCCGGCGAGAACCTGCCGACCATCCGTGGCAACGCGATTAACACGCTGCCCGTGTCGCTGCTTCCCGACTTCGACGCCGCTACCGCTGGCAGTGTCGTTGCCATCTTCGGCAACCTCAAGAACTACACCCTCAACTTCCAGCCTGGCATGCCGCTGTCCACCGTCTCTTGGACCGACCACGAGACCAACACCAACAAGACGAAGGTCCTGACCGCCGTCGACGGCAAGCTCATCGACAACAACGGCTGGGTTGTCATCAAGAAGAAGGCACAGGGCTAGGAGGAAGTCTCATGAAGACCATTCTTACCGCCCTTCGCGAGAAGGAGCAGGTCACTGACGAGACTGCCCGCACCATCGCACGCGCCCTCGGCGGGGACACCATCGCCTCCGCCATCGCCCCAGAGGCGTCAGAGGAGAGCACCGTCAAGCCCGAAGTGCCTGGCGATGGCAACACGAGCAGCTAGCCATGGTGACCATAGAAGTCCTCGAGTCCTTCTATGACCTTGCCACCCACAAGCTCCGTACCGTGGGCGAGACATTCGAAGCCACGGAGCGGCGTGCGTCGGACATCGACGCCGCCCTCCCTGGCTACATCAAGGTCACAGGAGCCGATTCCAAGGCCGATTCCGGCAAGGACGAACCAGAACCCACAACCACAGAAAGCGGCCGCGAAAACGGGTCCACAGAGGCCCAGACGGACCTCTCCAAGATGACGGTTGCCCAGCTCAGGGCGCTTGCCGCAGAGCGTGGCACCGAGATTCCGAAGGGGTCCAAGAAGGCCGACATCATAGCCCTGCTTGAGGAGTAGAGACATGGCACTGCTTGACGAGATGCGTATGAGGCTCCGCGTCTCCTCCGAGATCACCGATGACGAGATCGAGGGCGAGATTCAGGCCGCGCTCGCCGACATGCGGCGCGTCGGCGTGAGGGACCGCCTGCTCATGCCCGAGGTTGATGGTGGCCTCCATCCGCTCGTCAAGCACGCCATCGCCCTCTACTGCAAGGCGTACTACGGCTACGACAACGCCATCGAGCGGCCGCAGTTCATCGCCGCATATAACCAGACCGTATGCGACCTGCTCAACAGCAAGTCGAACGAGTACCTGTTCCCGGAGTACTGACATGCGGTGGAACGAGACGCTGATTCTCCTCTCGCCGACCCAGAAGTACCAGGATGCCACGGGCGCTTGGCACGAGGGGGAGCGGGAGGAGCGACTCATCTTCTGCAACGAGATGATCCTCGGCATCATGAAGCTCGCCAACCTCCGTAACTCCGACATCCGCATGGCTAACGCGACGGAACCCGTCTCGATGGGACTTCGCAACGAGCACATGCTGCAGGTCCGCACAATCGACTACGCGGGCGAGGACCAGGTGATCTTCCATGGCGAGGAGTACGAGGTCATCTACCTGTCCGGCGCGGGCGAGTACCGCACCCTGACCATAGGCCAGCGCATCGGCAACGACGTGGAGGACACGGGTGACTGACATAACCATCAGCGCCGACCGCTTCGCCACGACAGTCGAGGGCATCCTCGAGCGCCTTGGTTCCGGCGTGGAGAGATACATGCCGAGGGCCGTCGAGAAGGCCCTCGAAGAGGGCCAGGTCGAGTGGAAGAAGAACGCCCGCTCCGTCCTCAGCAGGTCCTACTCGCGCGGCGGGTGGGGCAAGGCGAAGGCCAACGCGGTCCGCTACCGCAGCGGCAAGCACAAGGGGCAGGTCAAGAGCGGGTGGTACGGCCGCGTCATCAAGACGGGCAAGTACGCGAACTCCGTACGCCACCACATGCTCACGAGCGGCGGCTCCGTCGCGGAGGGCGAGATCGGATCGCAGAGGCTACCCGGTCTCGCGCACCTGCTGGAGAAGGGCCACGCCCTCATAGGCGGCGGCTCGGCGCGTGCGTTCGAGCACATCGCGCCTGCTGCCGACAAGGCGTTCGATGACTTCGAGAAGTACATCGACGAGGCCATCGAGGAGGCAATCAATGACGCCTGACGAGGCCGTGTACCAGGCCCTGCTCACGAGCGGGCTCAAGGGCACGAAGGTCGGGTGGCCCATCGGCGGCGCTCCGCCCCTGCCGTGGTTCACCTACAAGCACAAGAGGGGCGGGGAGTTCTTCGCCGATGACGGCAACTTCGCGAAGATGCGCCGCTACACCGTCGACCTCTACGAGAAGGTCCCCGACGAGGAGGTGGGCGAGCGCTTCGAGGAGGCGCTCTCCATCATCGGCCCCTATTCGGAGAACGAGTCGTTCATCACGACCGAGAACGCATGGGTGACCTCCTACACGGTCACCTACCACCCGTAACAGAAGGAGGCCCCTATGGGCAAGGTAATCTACGGACTCAAGAACGTCCACTACGCCATCTACGACGATAACACCCACACCTACGGCGCCTGGAAGGAGATTCCCGGCGCCGTCTCTCTGACCGCAGACAACGACGCCACGCAGAACGACTTCTACGCCGACGATGTTGTCTACGCCACCATCAACGCGACGGCCAAGGAGACTGGCTCCCTGGAGTTCGCGGCCATCACCGACGAGATGTACACCGACCTGTTCGGCTACGAGGTCGAGGCCACCAGCGGCCTGACCATCAAGCCGACCGACCCCGTGACCGTGACCATCGCGCTCGGCTACGAGGTGTCCGGCAACACCAACAAGCAGCGCGGCGTGCGCTACAACGTCTCCGTGACCGAGCCGAGCCAGGGTGCCAACACCATGACCGACTCCACGAACCCCGACACCGTTACCTGCAACTACACCGCAATCGGCCGTGACTTCATCATCGGCAGCGGTAACAGTGCCGTCACCAAGAACGTCCTCAAGGCCCACTGCGATGACTCCGGCGAGACCCACGACGCCTTCGACAAGTTCTGGAACGCCGTCATCGTCCCCGGCACCGCACCAACCAACGCTGGCTAAGCAACAGCGCATAAAGCGCACGCCCGCTTTCCCACGCACGGGAGAGCGGGCGTTTCTTTGTGCGCTGGCCGTGCCAGCAGAGGCCGCTCCTACCAAAAGCACCTCGCACGGATTCTAGCACACGAGAGATGGGAGACCGATGCCAGTCATCGACTACCGCCATGATGGCACAGAGAGCGAGTACGAGGCCACGACCTACACGCTCATGGTGTACGAGCAGGAGTTCAAGAGCGACCTCATCAAGGACGTCTTCGGGCGCACCGAGATCAGCAGGGCCGCTGAGAACGTGGACGCTGACGGCAACATCAGGTACATCGACTACACCATCGACAACTGGAACGCGTACCCCCGCGCCTTCTGGGCCATGCTCAAGACGGCCGAGGCAATCGCCCGCAGCGAGGGTCGCCGCGTCGATCCGGTGCCGTCCTATGCCGCATGGTCCCTGCGTCTCCCGCTCGACCTGAGCGAGCTGTCGCGCGTCGTGTACGACGAGTGCAACAGGGGCTTGTTTCACTCCGGAGCCGCCGCCTCCGCGTAAACCGGCGAAGCCGTCGAACATACGGCTCGTCTACACGCACATATGGACCGAGCTCCTTGCGCTGGGCGTCACGTGGGACGAGGCGCTGAGGATGCCTTGGAGCATGTGCCGGATGCTCTTCGAGTCACGTGCCGAGGCTTTCGACGAGGCGCGTGGCGGTGACAACGACGCCCGATACGCGACTCAGAAGGACATAGACAACTGGATATAAGGCAGGTGGTCACGTGGCTGGCGCGTACAAGGGCCTGACCATTCGCATCGGCGCTGACTCCACGAAGCTGTCCAGCGCCCTTCGGAGCGCGAACTCCGCCATCTACAAGACCCAGAGCGAGCTGAACAAGCTCACGAAAGCCCTGAAGCTGGACCCTGGCAACCAGAACGCCGCGTCGCTGCAGATGGGCAGGCTGTCCGAGCAGACCACCAACGTAGCCAAGCAGATCGAGAACCTGAAGGCTGGTATCAAGGAGTTCGGCAAACTCACCGCGAAGCACCTCGACGTGGACACCGGAAAGCTGGTGGACGGAGAGAGCATCGCGGAGCTTGCGAACAACACTAAGAGCGTGACGTACGAGGCCGAGGCTTGGAAGAAGACCTACACCGAGGTCGATGGCGAGCTTGGCAAGATTTACAAGAGTATTAAGTCACTCACTGACGTCGATCTCGCCAAGGCCACGCGCGACGGCTTCGGGGCTGAGTTCGAGGCCGAGCTTGAGAACGCCATGAACATCGCGGCCGAAAAGGGCCAGCCCATTGACGTCCTCGCCGACAAGATTCGTGAGCTGAAACCCGCGTGGATGCAGGCCAAGGCCGAGATGGACAACTATGCCGACGCGGCGAAGCTCGACAGCCTCACAGACGATCTTGCGCTGCAGGAGTCCAAGATCAAGGCGGTCGCTCACCAGTACGCCGAGATGGCCTCCAAGTCCAGCATCTCCAAGTCAACGCAGGAGCTGGCCGACAGGACCGAGCTTGTGGGCAAGGCCGCTGATGACGCAAGCCAGCGCTTCCGCAGGCTCGACGAGGCGGCGAAGCTGAACCCGAACAGCATCGGCACCGCAGCCGACAGGGCCAAGGCTCTCGGCGAGGCCATGCATGCCACCCACGAGAGGGCCAAGTCCCTGAAGGAGCAACTCGACGCGTACCGCGCGGATGGCATCGACCGCATCGCGGCATCCACCAAGGACTCCGCCCTCCGCTTCCAAGAGGCCAAGGAGAACGTGGCCCGCCTGAAGGCCGAGCTCGAGACGGAGATCGCCAAGAGCGGCGAGGCCAGTGACAAGGCGCAGGAGCTTGGCAAGGCGCTGGATGCCGCCATGAAGGAGCTTGACACCGCAGGCGCCGTGCACGAGTACCAAGAGCTCGAGACGCAGATGCGCGAGACCCAAGCAACGTCCAAGGCCATGGGTGGGGCGCTTCAGGCCGACCTCGGCGAGATCGGCGCAGCGGCCGTGAACGCCGCCATCGAGATCGGCAACCTGCTCGGGCAGGCTGGCTCGAAGATCGTCGAGGCATCCTCCGAGATCGACTCCGCGTACCGTGACATGCGCAAGACGGTCAACGGCACTGAGCAGCAGTACCAGGACCTCTACGACGCGGCCATCAAGTACTCGCAGGCCCACGTCACGAGCGCCGACCAGATGCTCGAAATGGAAGCAATCGCAGGTCAGGTGGGCATTACGGCAGACGCGCTGCAGAATTTTGCAGAGACGGCGGCTGACCTGGACGTGGCGACCGACATTGACGCGGAGTCCATCGCCCTCCAGATGGGCCAGATCTCCAACGTCATGAGCGACCTCGACGAGAACAACGTGCGCAGTTTCGCAGACGCCCTCGTGCGACTCGGCAACAACATGCCCGCACAGGAGTCCGCAATCATGAACATCGCCCAGCGCATGTCCTCGGTGGCAAACATCACAAGCATGTCCACCCCAGACGTGTTGGCCTGGAGCGCCGCGATCGCCTCAACTGGCGCCCGGAGCGAGATGGCCTCGACGGCAATTAGTAACACAATGATGGGAATCGAGTCCGCTGTTGCCGCAGGCGGAGAGGACCTGAAGGCGTTCGCCGAGATCGCTGGCGTCTCTGCCAAGGAGTTCGCCGACCAGTGGGAGAACAACCCCACCGACGCGCTGAAAGGCTTCATCAAGGGCCTGCAGACTCTCGAAGACAGCGACGAGTCTGCCATCGCGGCGCTCGAGAAGATGGGCATCTCCGGCGTCCGTCAGAAGACAACGCTGCTCGCACTCACGTCCACGCTTGACAAGCTCGATGACGCGCTCGAGATGTCCGGCAACGCATGGAACGGCGTAGATGACAAGTGGGGCGATGCGGGTGACGCCGCACGCGAGGCCGAGAAGAAGGCAGAGGGATTCTCCGGCTCGCTCGCCAAGATGAAGAACTCCGCTCAGGTCCTTGCGTCGACCCTCGGCGAGGCACTGGCCCCGTACATCGACATGGCCGCTGACATGCTCCAACGGCTCACCGAGTTCATCAACGGCCTCGACAAGGACACCAAGACCGCAGCGGTGGGCGTCGGCACGTTCGCTGCTGCGTTCGCCACGGCGTACCCCATCATCAGGGCCGTCTTCAGCCCACTCGGCCAGCTCGCGGGCGCGTTCCGCAACGTGGCCGTTCAGGCTGCAGGCTTCCTCGGCTCCGGCGTGACGAACATCGGTACCACCCTGAGCCTCGGCTTCCAGGACATGTTCCTCAATGCCGCCATCGGCGTCGATGGCCTTGGCACGGCATTCGCCAACCTCGCGACCTCCGGAGCCCTCATACCCGGCATCTTCGGCGCCATCTTCGCCGCCTCCGTCTGGGACGTCGGCACCAGGATGGCCGACTCCGCAGCACGCACGAAGGAGTTCCAGGACGCGCTCAGTGACTTCGAGGGCTCAACTGACGGCCTGCACAAGGAGCTGCTGTTCGGCAAGGACGCCGTTGAGGACTATGGCAACTCCTACAAGGAGGCCATGGATGACTACAACGAGTTCGTCGACAACCTGAGACAGCACGCCCAGAGCATCGCCGACACGCGCGAGGAGTCAGCAGAGACCATCGGCATGCTCGAGGACTACAAGCGCATCATCGACGAGGCCGCTGGCGTCGGCTTCAACAACTTCACTGGTGACTTTGCCGAACTTGAGATGGCAGTCGACGGAGTGAACGAGGCGTTCGGCACCTCATACAGCGCAATCGACGTCCTGAAGGGGTCATACGAGGACGAGGCCGGCGAGGTCCACAACCTCAAGGATGAGATAGACAAGCTCATCGCCACCAAGGAGCGCGAGATCAAGCTCGACGCGATGAAGGACATCTACAAGGAGTCCTACAAGGCGAACCAAGAAGCCATCCTCGAGCAGGCCAAGGCACAGAAGGCGTACCAGGACGCCATCGACGAGTACGTCGAGAAGCATCGCGGGGACAAGGGCCGCGACATGTGGACGGGCGAGATGGTCACTCTGAGTGACGAGCAGCTCGCGTCCCTAGCCCGTGGCACCGACGAGATCATGGACCTCGCGGAGGCGTACTACAACTCCGGCGAGGCCGTGAAGGAGACGGGCGAGCAGCTGTCCCTCGTGAAGGACGAGTACGAGGGCATCATGAAGGCTGACGCCTTCGCCAGCTCCACCGCCATGGGAACCCGCGAGGGCATGATGCGCACGTCTGGCGATCTGCAGCAGGTGCGCGACGAGCTGGGCATGACCGAGCACGAGTTCGTGATCTTCTCGAAGGCGGTCGCACAACGCATGCAGGACTGCGGCATCACCACCGATGACTTCGCCAACGTAAGCATGCCGAAGCTCGCCGAGGCCATGAGGAACACAAATGGCAGCGTGCAGGGCACGCTGGACTACCTCGTCCAGTGGGCGCAGCTGGAGTTCCCCGACAAGTACGCGAACATCTACGTCGACGAGAACGGTGACTTCCGGAGCACAATCGATGACGCCCGAGTCATCTGGGATGACGCGACGCAGAGCTTCAAGCCGCTCGAACTCGATGCTGACACCACGCTCCTCGAGGATCGAGTAAGGCAGGCAACGGAGGCGTCTGAGGTCGGGACTGAGGTCGACGTCCCCGTCGAGGCTGACACCAGCGAGTTCGAGGGAGAGGTCGACCAGGCCAAGGCGAACGCCGAGGGCGATTCCGTCGAGGTCGACGCGTCTGCCAACACCGAGCAGATGCAGGCCGACATCCAAGAGGGCGCTCAGGCGGCAACGGAGGCAGCGTCCGAGAGCGCAACGGTTCAGGCCAACGTCGAGATGGACACGTCCAACGCCGACACGTCCAACCTGAACGAGATTCTCGGCCTCGAAGGCAAGAGCGTCGACATCGCCGTAAACATCACTGCCAATGCCGAGGGTGCGTCCGAGGCCCTCGAAGCGCTCGATAACCTGCCAAGCAGCAAGGACATCAAGGTCAACATCGCCGTGCCTGGAATCGCATCCAAGGCAAGGAGCATCGCGACCCTAAACGCGGCGGCAGAGAAGATGAAGAGCGTCAGCCACACCTACAAGGCCAGCGGCAGCGCTACCACAAAGACGCCGTACAGCAACATCAAGTCGCTCAACTCTGCGGCCAACTCCATGAAGAGCAAGAGTGCCACCTACACGGCGAACGGCAACGCGGCCAGCGGCAGCGCGGCGAGCCACGTCTGGGACCTCGTTGCAGCGACGAGGAACATGTACTCCAAGTCGGTGACCCTGACCACGAACCGCACGACCGTCGAGCGAACCGTCAAGAAGGCCACGGGTACCTACATCGACCCGAACCGCATGCCCAAGCACGCGGCAGGCATCTTCACCCAGCCAACGCTCACGAACATCGGCTGGGTGGGGGAGGATGGCGCGGAGCTCTACAGCGGCAACAGCCTCGTCCCGCTAACCAACCGCAAGTACTCCATGCCCTACATCAACGACATCTCCGACGCGGTGGCCCGAAAGCTCGACTTCGGCGGCGGCGAGAAGAGCATCACGCTCTACGTCTCCTGCGAGGGCGGGCCTAACGAGACCGCAACCGCCATCGTCCGTGCGCTCGAGCACGCGAACATCTAGGAGGAGCCTTGGCTAAGAAGGTAAGCGTCTCCAAGAAGCCGAACATGAAGGTGAAGAACCTCAAGCCGCTCACGAGGAACAGCAGCGGCTCCTACGTCTTCAAGAGCACGTGGGCAGTCGACTCGAGTGCCAAGAACGAGAGCAACGACGCCCGCCTTGAGGGCTTCGACATCCAGATTCTCCTCGACCTCTACGACGTGAACGAGGGGGCGAAGGCGAAGAAGAAAAAGACGCTGACCTACGAGCGCAGGTCTTGGTGGGCGGACCGCAAGGAATGGGAGTTCGACCTCGGCTCCTTCAAGCTCAAGACCACATCCACCTACACATACAGGCGCTCGGTGGACTTCTACCCTGGGTCGAACGCGCACAACCTGGGCATACGATGGATGACGATCAGGGTCCGCTGCATCAACAGCAAGGGCGTCGGCGAGTGGGTGTCGGCATCGAGGGCCATCACCAAGCCGCGAAAGCCGTCCATCACCAAGCTAGAGCAGGTCGAGGCCACGGGCGTCATCAACTGCACGGTGTCCCACAACAAGGGGCAGGACTACGCGGAGAACTACAACACCCGCGTCCTCATGAACGTCTACGACAGCCACGCAAGATCAGACCTCGCGGACTCCCACAAGGACTGGACCATCCCCAACACCGAGAGCTCGGGCAGCAACAACACCATCAACGTATACGCGCGAATGTCCGACACCTACAACGACTATCGGCAGGTGAAGGTCGAGACGTGGACGAGGGGGCTCTGGGGACCGAGCGACCACGTGGTGCAGTACCTGCAGGTTGGATGGCCCAAGCAGCCGAAAATCAAGAGCGTCGACGTCGCGAAGAACACGAAGCTCAAGAACGACACCTATGCCGACACGGACGGCAAGGTGACGGTGAACATCGACACGTTCACCCATCCCTACGAGGAGAAGAAGGCTGGCATCATCAACCACCACCCAGCGACGGGCGTGAGGCTTGAGAAGCTGGTGGACGTCGAGTGGCGCAAGTCAACTGAGATACCCGGCACCGCCGAATGGGAGGAGTGCGGCGCGGTCGATGACGGCCTGTGCGAGTCCCTGAGCTCCACCGTGGCGGAGCTGAGGTCGAGCCCCGGCAACTACACGTGGATTCGCGTCAAGAGCTGGAACACCTCGGAGACGATGTTCTTCCGCTACTCCGAGCCCAGGCTCATGAGCGAGCTGTACGTCCCGCCAGAGACCTCCACGACCGACAGGGCCACCATCTACAGCGCCGTCGCTGGCGACAACGGCGAGAGCGTCGTGCTCGGGTTCCAGTGGCTCACCGACGAGTCCACTGGCACTGAGGTGAGCTGGTCCGACGATCCAAACGCATGGCAGTCGACAGACGAGCCCGACACGTTCCTCGTGACTAGGACCGATGGCACGCGGACTTCCGGTGGCAGGACGTACAACTACGCCGTCCTCTACGTCGCGGGCCTGACGGAGGGCACGACGTACTACTTCCGCGTCCGCAGGTACAAGAACACCGACGATGACCCGATATACGGCCCATACTGCCAGCAGCGCGAGGTCACGCCGTACAAGTCCCCGGAGGCCGTCACGCTGGTCGCGCCCGCGTTCGTGCGCAGGGGCGGCGTCGCGTCGTTCTCGTGGAGCTACGAGGAGGAAGTCAAGCAGAGGCGGTGGGAGCTCATCACCGGGGCGGTGGACGAGACCACCGAGCAGGTCCGCGTGATCGGCACCGACACGTACGTCGACCGGACGCGCTACACCATCCATAACGAGAGGGCCGTCAAGGTGATCGCGTCCGGCAGCGACGAGCTGACGGGCTACACGGTCTCGTGGGACAACATCAGCGGGAAGCTGGTCGACAACGACCACATCTTCGTTGCGGTGCGCGTGGACACTGGCGGCGGGTACGTCCTCTCCGACGCGATGCGAGTCGAGATAGCGGACGTCCCTGTAATAACATCCGTATCCGCATCCACGGTCACGGCGCAGCCCCTTGAGATCGAGGTCACCTGCGACACCCAGGCGTACCTGTCGGTCATCGTAAGCTCACTCGGCGCTACAGGCGAGTACGCTGGCGGTGACATGATGCAGGCGGATGGAGACACCATCTGGTCCGTCGCCCTGATGCCCGAGTGGGCGGAGTCCAACGGCTCCTATGCCGCCACGATCACTGCCGCAGACGGGCTTCCGCTCATCGACGGCTGCGACTACCTCGTGACCTGCAGGGCGAGCAACCCGAGCACGGGGCTGACTTCGGACGAGGCCACCTGCACGTTCGAGGTTGACTACGCCCACAAGGCCACTCCGCCTGCCGAGTCAATCACGGTGGAGCCATACGACACCACGGACGCGGCCAGCGGCTACCGCACGAGGGGCGCACGCATCCATCTGGCCCCGCCCGACTACAACTACGCGGAGTGGTTCAGCCACGACCTTACGGACTCAGAGTATTGGTCCACGACGGATCAGTCCACCTATGGCACGGCAGGGACGGACGGCTGGCTCGCGGTCGCGCTAGAGTCTGGCACGGCGACCTTCTCAACGAGCGACGAGGGCAGCGGCACCTATCTGGTCGAGTGGCTCAACGCCGAGGGCAGCTATGCGATGTCCCTTGACGGCACGGCAATCGACACCACCGATGCCACCGGCAGCGCACTGGTTGACGGGGCTGCTGGCGCGGCCTTGGTCATCACGGGCAGCTTCGCGGGAAGCGTCCGAGTGTCGCTGTACGCAGAGGGCTACGATGGCGTCTACGCGCCGCCCACCACGACAGAGGCCGCTGCCACCGATGTCTACGACGTCTTCCGCGTGACACCGGACGGCCCGTACCTCGTGGCCGAGGGCGTTGCACTCGATGCGGTCGTTGATGACCCGTGGGCACCCTACGGCGAGACGCACTACTACCGCGTCCGCACGAGGACCGTCGACGGATGCGAGGAGTACGCGGACTACCCGTACGAGCTTTGGGGCAAGGACCTCCGCATCGACTGGGGCGGCAGGTACATCGAGCTTCCATACGACCTCAGCGTCTCAGACCAGTACGAGAAGGACTTCGAGGCACGCAGGCACCTCGATGGCTCAGTGGACGGCTACTGGAACCAAGGAGCCGTCAAGCGAGGCAACCTGAAGACCAACATCATCAAGGCGCGGGATGCCGAGAGGGCGGCTGCTCTCAGGGCGCTCGGAAGGCACGCAGGTCCCTGCTATGTGAGGCTCCCTGACGGATGCGCGTACCAGGCGGACGTGCAGCTCTCCGGCATCGACCGCGAGAGCGACAGCTTTGCCATGGCGGTCTCCATCAGCGCGACCGAGGTTGCGCTCACCGCCGACTACATGGCTATCGTCCCCACCGAGGAGGGCGAGTAATGGCAATCGACTGGGGCGGCGGCGGTTACACCGTTGCCGCATGGAGACTCTACCGCGTGGACATCGACACGTGGGCCGACGTGTACGAGGTCCCGAGGGTCACGTCCGTCTCTGTAAGCAGGGACGTGTCGACCGAGCACGGGACCATCGAGCAGGGGTCCATCGAGGTAGACACAGCCGTGGGGGAGGACTTCGCCGAGGGCTACTACCGCATCGTCATGATAGCGGAGCAGGACGGCGAGCACGAGCGCGTTGAGGTGGCTACGCTTCTCTGCAACTCGACGTCATCCACCACCGACCGTGCCATGACGGCCCACAGGATCGACGGCAAGTCGGTCCTGCAGCCAGCAAGTACCACGATTCTCACGCTGGGCAGCTACGCACCAGCCGGAACCAACGGCGCCGAGTGGGCGGCTCAGCTGCTCTCCAGCGCCATCAACGCGCCCGTGGAGGTGGAGGGCGGTTTCACGCTCGACACCTCCATCGTGTTCGACGAGGGCTCCACGGTGCTCGATGCCGTGTGGACCGTGCTCGACGCGGGCAACCACGTGATGCAGATATCGGGCGCTGGCGTCGTGACGATACTCCCGATGCCCGCGACGCCAACGCTCGACCTCGATGCGGCCCACGCGAGGCTGGCGCAGACCGAGTTCCAGAGGGAGCTCGACTTCGGGAAGGTGCCGAATCGGTACTTCGCGACGGAGAACGGCGTCAGCTCGGCGGCTGTCAACAACGACCCCATGAGCATCACGAGCACCGTGTCTAGGGGCTGGTACAGCGACGTCATGGACACGTCCCCCACGAGGGTGGACGGCGAGTCCCTCTTCGCCTACTGCGAGAGGAAGCTCGAGGAGGCGTCGATGGTCGAGGACAAGCGGACCTACAGCAGGGAGTGGTGGCCTGGGGTGCTGCCGTTCTCCATGGTGCACGGGTCGCTGTCATCTGTAGGCTTTGACGGGGACTTCCGCGTCATGTCCCAGCAGCTCACCTGCAACAGGGGCATCGTCGTGGAGGAGAGATCGAGAAGGGAGGTCTACGCATGGCGGAGGACGTAAGCGCGTCCCTTGGATGGCAGCTGGCAGACGCCATTCGAGCCATGGTGAAGCAGAAGACTGGTCCGACCACGGGAACGGCGCAGTACGTCGGCAAGGACTCGGCTGGCAACGCGCTGGTCCTTCTTCCAGGCGCTGAACAGCCGACGCCCGTGCAAGGCTCCATCTCTGCGAGCGTGGAGGTCGGTAGCACCGTTACCTACTCGCTTGCCAACGGCAGGCTCTCCATCACGGGCAACGCTTCCGACCCAGCGGTGGGCGAGGCTAAGGCAACCGAGATCGCAGACGCCGCCACAAGGCCCATCGCGATCGCGCAGAGGGCCATCGGCGCGACGGCTGACGCGGCGAAGCGCGTGGCGGAGGAGGCGAGGGCCGCCGCAAGTGCCACGAGACAGCACTTCTGGACTGACGATTCGGGCGTCCACGTCACCGATGACGAGGGCAGCGCCTGGCAGGAGGAGTACGCCAAGGCGGGCCACGGCTCGCTCGACAACCCCACCGACCAGAGGCCGTGGCACAACGTCCTCGTCAACTCGCTCGGCATACTGCTGAGGCGCGGGCTGCGCAACCTCGTGTCCATCACGCACGGTGCCGTCGCGTTCTACGACGGGCAGGGCAACGAGGCGTCGAACGTCACGGCGAGCTTCGGCGCGACTGGCGCACAGATTGGCAAGGACAACGCGCGGCACGCGGTCATGGACAGCGACGGCCTGACCGTCTACAACGCGGACGGGACCATCGCGCCGGTCAATGCCACGGTGGACGGTGCCAACATCCTCGACGCGTCCATCGTCGGCGGCAAGATTCAGGGCGCGACCCTCACGGGCATACCCTACGCCGCGATAACAAACGCGGACATAGAGGTGGCGCGGGTAGCCGACGCCGAGATTTCGAGCGCTACCATCACGCAGGCACAGGTGAAGGACCTCAGCGTCGACTACGCGCAGGCCAACCTCGCCAACGTGAGCAACGCGTGGATTGACAGCGGCGTGGTGCGCAACGGGGCCATCACTAACGCCATGATTAACTCCGTGAGCGCCAACAAGCTCACGGCTGGCACCATCGACGCGTCCGAAATCACCGTCACCAACCTCAACGCCGACAACATCACGGTCGGCACCATCAACGGCGGGCGCATCGGCGATGGTTCCCTGTCACTGGACAAGCTCTCGGAGTCCGTGTACACCGAGGCAGAGGTCAACGACATCGTTGACGGGCTTAACGACCGCATCGACGGCGCAATCGAGACGTTCACTGGTACTGCCGTACCCACGCTGAACAACGCCCCCGCGAGCAGTTGGAACACCACCAAGCTCAGGGACGAGCACGTGGGCGACGTTTACTACGTCGTGAACTCGCAGTCCCAGCAGAACGGCTACTGCTACCGATTCACGAAGTCCGGCAGCACGTACTCTTGGCAGCTCATCAAGGACTCGGACGTGACCGCAGCGCTCTCTAGGCTACAGACCGCAGAGGGCAAGATCACGACGTTCGACTCCGACATCTCCACGCTCAAGACCGACACGGGCGAGCTGAAGACCAAGACACAGAGCCTTGAGACATCGCTTGGTGACAAGGTGGACGTGACTACGTTCAATGAGCTGTCCAGCGACGTCGAAGAGAACAGCGCATCCATCACGACGCTCTCTAACACCGTTTCGCAGAAGGCGGACAGCTCCACCGTCACGACCCTCTCCAATACGGTCAACACGGTCAAGCAGACGGCGGACACCAATAAGACGTCTATCACGAACCTCACCAAGACAGTCTCCGACAACAAGACGTCCATCGAGAATCGCGCCACCACCATCGAGCAGAACCTGAGCGGCATTACCACGAGGGTTAGCAAGACTGAGGCCGAGCTTGACACAGTAAGCAATCCGAACCTGAGTCCGTTCTTCTCGTTCGCTCTAGACAATTATTACAGCGCTTCGTCAAATCCAGACGGATATTGGTGCAACAACAACTCGACCTACGTCACGAAACTCTCTGACGGCTGGGTTCACTACGAGCGCAACAACACAGGAAGCGATACCGTTTGGCTCACAATTTACGAACATAGCGCGTGGCGTCATGCTCATGGAGACCTCAAAGGGTCGACGAAGTACACCGTCATGATTGAGTTCCGTAACGTGACTAAGAGTGGAAGCGTCTCTTGTATCGGCACGACAACACACCATTCATCTTGGCCTTCAATGTTCGTTGGAAACAGCGACAAGGGAAACGTAGCGGTTGAGGATGGTGTTCAGTATCACATCGGAACTACAGTCGCCGACCCATCGTCCGTTACTGGTAGCACTTGTACAACCAGAACGCTCATCACTTCTCCATCGGGTTCTTCTATCAAATGCGACTTCCGAGTATCTCTCTACGAGGGCGAATACAGCGGACCATATAAGCCCTACGTCGACCAGACGCTCAGCAACCGTGTTAAGTTGGCGGAGACATCCATCGAGCAGAACTCAGAGCAGATAGCGCTCAGGGCCACCAAGACGGAAGTCCTTGATACGGGCAATATGCTGAAAGACACGAGTGCGTCAAGCATCGAGAAGGTCTATGGTCCAGCCAACAGATATTGGTCTGATACGAATTATACGCACATCACGACTTCGTTCGTCTCGCTCACCGACCCTCCCGAACCCGGCATTACACACGCGGCGCAGTTCGTGAGCGACGGATCAAAAGCGTCTAATACAGGGCGAGCGCTTGCGTTCTATTCCGCCGATAACGCCATGAATATACCGATGAAGGAGGGGCAGACCTACACGGCGTCGTGGTGGGCGAGAAAGACCTCCGGAAACGGCCGGACACGTCTTATGTATCGCAGCGGTGGTGCGTCAGTCAGCCCGAAGAGGGCTGGAACGACCGACTATGATGATGAACTCACGACCGAGTGGAAGCAGTACACGAGAACCTTTACGATGGGTGAGGTCACCAATTATAACCGCGTGTGGTTCTATGCGTACTTTCCCGCGTCCACGGCTGGCACGGTCCAGCTCTGCGGGTTCAAGCTGATTCCGGCTGCATATGCCACTGCCGCCGAGTTGAAGGTCGCATCCGACTCCATCGACCTGAAGGTGTCAAAGAACGACGTCATCAACCAGATCAACGTCAGCACTGAAGGCGCTAAGATTGACGCCGACAAGGTCGAGATTAATGGCGCGGCGATATTCACTGCCATCAGCTCCGACGTTGACGACGCCATCACGTCCAAGGGCTACCAGACCAGCTCACAAGTCGAGTCTGCCATCACGTCCAAGGGCTATGCCACCACCACTCAGGCTCAGGGGTACGCCACCACGGCGAAGTCCGAGGCAATCAGCGCCGCCGCAACCGACGCAACAACCAAGGCGAACGCAGCCGAGGCGAACGCGAAGGCGTACGCGAACGCGCTTGAGATTGGTGGGAGGAATCTACTGCCGAACAGCCAAGACTGGTCTGGTGCGGCAAAGAGAACGAACGGAACGATTGTCGTAACGTCCGACACCTACGGTGGGTGCTCCGTTCTCACGCATGTCTGGGGTAGCGGCAACAGTGACGTTGGGTATCAGGGCAACGTGTGGACTCAGCCTATTGAGGCCGACGCTTGGTATACGTTGTCTTTTTGGGCAAAGGCAAGCTCTGCTATCGAGGGCATGTCGTACTTCTATTTATCGAACGTCGTGGATAAAGGAATCAACTCGTCAGGTAAAACCACAACGTCGGCTGACGGAGCGATAAAGAACACCATAACTACCGAATGGCAGAGAATCTGGGTCTCTTGGCACATCAAGGCTGACGCAACCTCTTTTCCGCAGCAGCTTATCGTCGCAAGACTACAGTCGCAACACTCTGGGGTTACCTTGTATCTTGCTGGTCCAAAGCTCGAAAAGGGCAACAAGGCCACCGACTGGACCCCAGCTCCGGAAGATATCGAGGCCAGTGCCGTCAAGCGCACTCAGCGCATCTGGTATCGCAAGAGCGCGTCGGGCGCACCTTCGGCACCAAGCGCGTGGGTGACCAAGGCGGATGACGGCAACGACGCATGGACCAAGATGCACATAGCCATCAGCAGCACGCACAAGTACATTTATACCTGCGAGCAATACGAGATGGCAAACGGCACTGTGGGATATACGTCCGTCCTACTGGACAACACCATCACGGTAATCGATGGCGGCAGCATCATCACCGGCACCGTCACGGCCAACGAGGTCAACTTCGCAGACGCGACGGGCAACCAGCTCAAGCTCTTCGACCCGTCCAACCCGACCAGCTACCAGGTGATCAACGGATCAGGCAATGAGCTGGTCGTCGATGGCGAAAGCGTAGCCAACTTCGGCGAGCTTGCGCGTGTCGGTAAGACGAGTTCGATGCGCACTGAGATCGAGCCAGGGACGTTCACCATCAAGGACTCGAACGGCGCGTACCTCATGCGCTTCTACAGCCGCAACACCAACAGTGACGGCAGCGCTACGGTCTCCATGTCCAGCACTGGAAACGGCAGCACGATGACGTTCACGCCCATGTACGCCCCGAGCGAGGTCGTGTCGGCTGCTTACACGGATGGCACGGCCCTCGAGACCCCGACCATATCTGGCAAGGCGTTCGTCTTCGCTACGGCACCATCGGCAAAGTCCTTCATTGTCACGTACAAGACGCTCGAGCCCGTCTACTACGCATCGCTTGGGACGAGGCTCGCGTCTGACTCGTCTGGTACCTACAGTCAAGGCAACGCATCAATGGCCCTAGGCAGACTCAACGCCGCAACCACACAGGGCGCCACCGCAATCGGTCGAAACAACAAGTCGACCGCAACAGACTCCTACACACTGGGCCGAGCAAATCAGGCAAGCGCCATGTACGCATTCGCGATGGGTAACACGTCTACCGCAAGCGCCAACTCGGCAATCGCCATCGGCAACGCAGCGGAGGCGTCAGCGACGGACGCCACGGCAATAGGCAATGGCGCCTACGCGGGTGGCACGGGCGCAATCGCGATGGGAAACAACGCGACCGCCATCGCCGACAACTCCTACGCGCTGGGGCGCTACGTTAGCGCGGAGTCGTCCGATCAGATGGTCATTGGAAGGTACAACGAGGCCGACAACGTTGGAACGTATAGCTTCGTCATCGGCAACGGCAGCAGCGCAAGCGATCTGCATAACGCGCTCGCCGTCGACTCGGAGACTGGCAAGGTCCACTCTTGGAACAAGTCCTCTGGCTCTTCCGGCTTCGTGGCTCAGCGTGACGAGACCGGTACCAAGGTGTATTTCATCGTCGGCTCCGGCGGAATAAACCACGGTGTCTGGTCGGGGACACTGAACCGCTGGCTCGTTTACGCCGACGAATCGAATGCATACATAAATAACAACCTCATCATGGACAGCGTTGGATGGACCAACCTAAAGCTCAGCTCGACAGCCGAGGTGTACAGCGACGCCTCATACACCCCCAAGTACTGCCGCAAGTGCGGAATCGTTTACCTCGCTGGCGCGGTCACGCCGAAGGCGACTGTCTCTGCGCAGGGGACGCTCACCATCGGGACGCTGCCCGTTGGGTGCAGGCCGATGGTTCGCACGGTGCTGCTCTGCCAAGGCTCGACGGCGCACGAGTGGTCCCTGACAATCGAGAAGAGCGGTGTCGTTGAGGCGGGTAGGTATCGCAAGGGCGGCACCTTCGAGGAGATGCCGTCAGGCGCTTGGCTCACCTTTAGCGTGGCATTCGTCTCTGCTGACGCATACTAGCAGATTGGAGTAAGCAATGAGGTACATCGTAATCGAGATGCAGAACGGCGTCGTTGGTGAACATGCATGGTTCTATGAAACCAAGGCCGAGGCCGAGGTGAAGTACTACCAAGTCCTTGCCGAGACAGTGGAGTCGACAGTCGCCATGCACACGGTCATGCTCGTAGACAGCGAGGGCACCCAGATTGACGTCAAGTGCTACCCGCATGATGTCTCGGAGGAGTCGTGAGACGCTACACCACGCCGACCCTGACGGTGCAGATTCAGGGCGCGGAGAGCCTGTGGTCCGAGGTATCCTAGCTGCGCATTTGTGGCATTTACAAACAACTGTTCTACTGCTACCATGGACACATGGAACAGCCGTCTCGAAACGGCATGGGGAGTCACCTCTGGTGGCTCCCTTTTCTTTTGAGTAGGAGAAAGCACATGATACGTTTCACGACGCCAAAGCTCACCGTCAGCGTGACAGGCGCGGACCTCACCAATTGCAGGGTGTGGCTGAGTTTCGAGCAGCGTGTGCCTTACTCGAACTCGCTGATTACGGAGTTCGACGTGGAGGTGACCAGCACAGTGACCATCGTGGACAACACGTCCTACTTCGACGTCACGCTCACGCAGGAGCAGTCAAGCTCGCTCCGCACCGGCCCCGTCATGGTGCAGGTTAACTGGATGACCTCCGATGGCGTGCGCAAGGCCACGCCCATCGGTGTCGTTACCGTGCATGAGAACATCTACGGGGAGGTGCTGACCTATGAGTGACGCCATCAAGCTCACCGTGGCGAGCGAGCCTACGCTCTCCCTCGGGGTAGGAAGCGACGGCGTGAGTCCATCGCAGTTCGCCGACCTCGAAAAGTGGCTCCGCGACCAGTGGAGCGCAGTTGAGGCCGAGGTTGACACCGCCATCGATGGCGTGGAGTACGTTGACGCATCTGTGACCAAGACGGGCGGCACGGCCACGATCAGCGTCACGGGACGAGACGGAAACACGCGCACGGCCACGGTGCATGACGGCAATACCGGCCCCGCTGGCTACTCACCGACCGTCACCATCACGGACGGCGCATCGTCGCACACCGTCACCATCACGGATAGGCAGGGGGACCACTCCTACACGGTGCCGACCTACGCTGACGAGGAGGCCGAGAGGGCGCAGGAGTGGGACGTACTGGCACAGGAGGCACAGGACGCGACCGACGCGGCCAACGCCGCAGCTGCCGGAATAACGGACGCCAACCTCCCCTCCCTCCACGCAGGCTCCGCGGCATCCCTCACCTCTACTGACGGCAGCGCGGCGAGCTTCATGGCCCGCACGTCCCCGCGTGACGGCACGGCGAGCATCGAGTCCATCAAGGGCAGGACGCTGGGGTGGAACCAGCTGGCGAGCACCGCAAAGCCAGCATCGGACAGCACCGTGAACGGCGTGACGATAACCAACAACCACGACGGAACTTTCACGCTCAACGGCACGGCAAGCGAGGCAACAGTCTTCAACATCGGTGACGTAACGGTCGGGACTTCGAACCACAAGATACTCGTCAATGGATGCCCGAGCGGCGGAGCGGCAAGCAAGTATCGTCTAAAGGATGGGTACGGAGTCAACTCTGACGTCGGTGGCGGGATTATTGACCAAGTGCCGAACAACAACACGATTGCGCAGATTATCATCGCCAGCGGCTATACGTGCGACAACCTCGTGTTCCGCCCCCAGCTCTTCGACCTCACCGCCATGTTCGGCGCAGGCAACGAACCAGCCACCGTGGAGGAGTTCACGGCCCTCTTCCCCGAGCCGTACTACCCCTACGACGCAGGCTCGCTGTTGTCTGTGCAGATGGAGGGCATCGAGACGGTGGGGTTCAACCAGTGGGACACGGACACAAGCGGAGCACAGTATATCGGTCACTACTACATCGAGGGTGAGAAATACAACTACGTCAAGCGGGAGAATAGCAACTACGACTGCTACAGAGTGCCAGTGTTTCCGTCAACGGAGTATTGCATCTCTGTTGACAGCGACACCCTCGGTTCGATTGCGAACAAACGCTATGTTGACGCAAGCGGCAATTTCATAAGTGGTGACGTGGTTGGATGGGACGCATTATACGGCGTGTTCACAACCCCGTCTACTGCGAAGTATATCGAGGTTTCCGTACCAGTCGGAACGACCAAGAAGCTCTGCATCAACCTCTCCGGCCCCCGCAACGGCGAGTACGAGCCGTACTTGTCCGAGCAGCGCGCCATCCCCGCAGCCACGTACTTCCCTGACGGCATGCGCTCTGCTGGCAGCGTCTATGACGAGCTGACCGAGACGCAGGCCGTGACGCGGGTTGGGGAGGTGGACCTCGGAACGCTGGAGTGGACGAGGAACAGCTACGGGATTTTCTTCGCATCTCCGACAAATATGGCACCGCCTAAAACAACAAACGCTGAACGCAATAACGGCATCGTATGTGCAGCCTACGGGATTGACGCATCGAGCACGACAATCAACGAATCCATGACTGATGGCACGATGAAGCGTCTTGGTGGCCACGTGTACATTCAAGATACCGCCTACACCGACGTAGCCGCCTTCAAGGCCGCGATGTCTGGCGTCATGCTCCACTACGAACTCGCTACCGCCACGATAACTCCAATCGACCCGGCGCTGAACCTGACGTACAAGGCTGCATCGGGCGGCACGGAGCGCGTCATGCACGACGAGCCGACCGCCCCGCCGACGATGGTGGTGGCCTACGGCTACACGGCGGCATCGCTGCTCGACGCGGCGACATCCATGCTTGCAGACCCAGACGGCCCCACGGCCACCACGAACCACGCGGTCGGGAGCTATCTCACGATGGGCGGCACGCTGTACCGCGTCACCACGGCCATCGCCACTGGCGAGGCCATCACACCCGGCACCAACGTCACGGCCACGACGGTCATGGCGGAGATTCTTTCCCTCATCCAGTAAGGAGGCCAGCAATGGCAAAGTACGTGGTAATCGAGATACAGAACGGCATCGTTGGCACGAACGCTTGGACCTACGACACCCGCGAGGACGCGGAGGTCAAGCTGTATCAGGTGCTCTCCGAGGTGGTCAAGAGTCCCGTGGCAACCCACACGGCGATGCTGGTCACCGACGAGGGCTTCGTGCTCGACTGCAAGTGCTACAAGCACGACGCGACCGAGCCGGTCGAGCCTGAGCCCGTGGCCGAGGGCGAGTGATGGACCGCCTTGTCGGATGGCTCGCGCCCATCATCTCGACGCTGGTCATCTGCGCGGGACAGCTTGCGCTCAACAGCCGCTTCAAGCGGGCTGACGAGAAGCGGGACCAGGCAAGGGCGGAGACGCAGGCCAAGAGGGATGCGGAAGCCGAGTGGCGAGGGCGGATTGATGACCGCCTAGATGACATAGAAGACAAGCTCAGTCGCTCCATATCGCAGCAGGCGGCACAGATTCGCTCCGATATCGTCCATAAGTGCCACAGGTATTTGGATGACCTCGGTCGCGCGTCGACGGAAGAGAAGCATGCGCTTCATGACGAACACGAGCAGTATGTGTCCTTTTGCGAGGACCTAGAGATGGAGAACAACTTCATCGACGAGCTTGTGTCCCGCGTGATGGCGCTACCAGAAAGAGAAATCTAGCAAGTTGAATCAAGCCCTTCGGGGCTTTTTTCATACCCTTCCACCATGGCCCCGAAAGGGGCCTTTTCCCTCTAAGGAGGAAGCAAATGCAATACATCCTTCCTGACAAGCTCTACGACCTCATCAAGAAATTTGTCACCGTGGTACTACCTGCCGCAAGCGTCCTGTATGTCGCGCTGGCTGGCATCTGGGGCTGGCCCTATGCCGACGAAATCTCCCGCACCATCGCGGCTGTGTACACGTTCCTCTGTGCCCTTATGGGCATCAGCCAGCTCACGGCGAAGCCCGTCATCGAGCGGGGGGCCGAATAGATGGGACCCATGCAGTACGGACAGTACATGAACTCTCCGTATGCGATGTACGGATACGGCCCTCAGAGCCAGATGCAGCAGCCCCAGCAGCAGCCGATCCACGGCTTCGTCTACGTGACCGGCATGGACGGTGCGAAGGCGTACCAGATGCCTCCCAACTCAGAGATGCCGCTGTTCGATGACAGCGGTGACGTCCTCTACATCAAGACCACTGACGGCGCTGGCTTCCCGACCATCACGGTGGTCGACTGCTCCAAGAGGGACTCACAGCCCGTCGCGCAGGCGGACATGCCGACCATGGCCGACATCAAGGCGCTCCACGAGGAGCTCGAGCAACTGAGAGGAGTGCTCAATGGGCTTGTTTCCCAGACCCCAGGGCAATCAGACCAACGGCATCTTCGCGCGACTGAGTGAGGCAAGGAGACTTGTGAACGGCGACCCGCAGTCGGCCTATCAGAGCCTTATGCGCTCGAACCCGCAGTTCGCTCAGTTCGTTCAGATGAATCAAGGCAAGACGCCCGAGCAGATAGCCACTGAGAACGGCATCGACTACAGCATGGTCCGCAAGTTCATGTCGGGCAAGTAGCCAGACGCTCCATTGCTTACAAACAGCCTTACCACAAGGCAACCAAATTCGCGTAGAGACGGGGCATAGGGCCCCGTTTCGCATAATGGCGCATTGCGCCAGAAAGGGGCAAGCATATGGATACTGCTTCCATGTCGCCCGCTGATTTCGCAGCAATGTCTGGCAACGATGGCTTTGGTGGCGGCAACAACTGGCTTGCGATGATATTCCTCTTCGCACTCATCTTTGGGTTCGGCGGCAATGGATGGGGCAACAACGGATTCCAGCAGGCCATCGGCTACGAGAACCTTGCCACGAGCAACGAGGTCCAGCGCGGATTCGACAACCAGAACTCGATGGCTAACGAGCGCGAGATTCTGGCTACGATCAACGGCAACTCCCTGCAGGGCATGCAGAACGCCAACCAGAACACCCAGTACCTCATGGGTGCGTTCAACGACAAGTACAACGAGCTCCAGCGCGACATCGCCGGTGTCGCAATCCAGAACCAGCAGCTCCTTGCGAATCAAAACGAATGCTGCTGTTCGACTAGGCTCCTCGTCTCCGAGACTGCGGCCCAGCAGCGATACGACTCCGCGATGCAGACCGCGCAGCTCCAGCAGGCGATTCAGGCCGAGGGCGCTGCTACCCGTGGCCTCATCCAGCAGAACAAGATCGAGGCCCTGCAGCAGAAGGTCGCGGCTCTTGAGAACGGCCTGCAGACTCAGCAGCTCCAGTCCGACATCGCAGCAGCCACGGCAGGCGTCGTGCGCTATCCGAACGGCTGGACCTACAACGCTGGTCCCGCCCCGTTCTGCGGATGCGGAAACGGCGTCTACAACATCTAGCAATCACAAGCCACTTACAGGCAAGGAAGGGGCCGGAGCGATCCGGCCCCGCTTTTTCACAAGGAGATACGCATGAGCTGTCCTTCCGCAATCTACACGGTACTCACCAACGCCACTGTCGAGGAAGGCGGGAGCGCGGGCTTTGGCTCCGTCATCCGCAGGTACGGTCCAAGCATCCGCATGGACGGACAGGGCCTCAACATGATTGGTGGCGGCTACTACGCATTTGACGCATCCCTGTCGTTCACGCCGACCGCCACTGGGCCTGTCACCATCCAGTTCTACCAGGACGGCGCGGCAATCCCTGGTGCGCTTGCGACCGCTCAGGGCACGGCGTCAGAGCCGCTTAACCTGTCCGTGCCGTTCGTGATTCGCAATGTCGGTTGCCTTGCAAGCTCCACCGTCACGTACGCCATCAGCGCGGCAGGCGTCATCAACAACCTTCCCGTGGTAGCGGAGAAGAAGTAGTGTCCGCCGTCGACGTGATGGGCAGCGTCTCCGACCGTCTTGTCGGTGGGCTGATGTTCCACTCCGAGCACGCGGACCTCTGCAGGTGGCTCGGCATCGAGTGGCTCGCAGACCTCCACGAGGAGGGCTTCCTGCACGACTCCTCATGCCTTCGCAGGATGAGGCGCCTTGCGCTCAGGCACACGGGATGCATGGTCCCAGAGGGCCGTCAGGAGCGTGGACACGCGCTCGATGCGTTCCGTGGCACCCAGAGGTGGTGCGTGAAGAGGGACGTCCGAGAGACCGCCCTCTGCGACGCCATGCATGACTGGTGCGACTGGGAGGACGGAACGGTCACGGTCCTAACCAGTGCGGTCAACAGGCTTGAGTCATGCGGCGAACTGCTGCTTGCGGACAAGGTCCGAGCTGTCGCAAAGGACACAAGCCGCGAGCTCGCCGAGGCGCGAGACCTGATGGTCGAGATGAAGGCCGTCGACTGGGACATGACGCACGTCCTAGAGATGGGACGCGGCAGGTGACACGAGGGCCCCGTCTGGGGCCCTCTTTTCTCTACGAAGGAGGTGCCATGAACGAGCTGGTGCTCGACGTGAGCATGTGGGACGAGGGCATCGACCTGTCCGCATGGAAGAAAAAGCGCAACGTGTGGGGCGTCATCATCAAGGCTGGTGGCAACGAAGGCAGCAGGTACAAGGACCCGCTCTTCGAGGATCACTACCGAAGCGCCAAGGCTCTCGGCCTCCATGTCGGGGCATACTACTACACGACCTCGACCACGAAGTCGGACGCAAGGGCTGACGCGGAGCACTTCGCTGGGCTGCTCAAGGGCAAGTCCCTCGACATGCCCGCATACATGGACGTGGAGGACGCAAGGCAGTATGCGCTCGGCAGGAGGGCGCTCACCGACGTCATCATCGCCTTCTGTGACTCCATCGACGCCTCCGGCCTCATGGCTGGCATCTACGTAAATGGCTCCACGTTCACGAACCTTGTCTACCCAGACGAGCTGTCCAAGTACGCCGTCTGGGTGGCCGCATGGAAGCAGGGATGGCCCAGCTACGCATTGGACGCCGGACTCTGGCAGCAGGGCACGATGCGCCTCAGTGACGGCTACGTGTTCTTCGATGACGTGTCCGGCTGCGTGGACGCAAGCTGGTGCAGGGTCGACTACCCGTCACAGATTACAGGGAAGGCTAAGAAGGCAACTACGGCAAAGCTGCTCAAGCGCGAGGTCGCTGCGCAGGTGATGGAGCACTACTGCAACCACAATGCTCACGGCTATAGCCAGTACAACCGCGAAGGTGACGGCACCATAGAGACCATCACCCTCAGCGACGGGTCGACCGTGCGCGGCCACGGAGGGGACGTCGACTGCTCGGAGCTTGTACGCCAGTGCTACGAGAGTGCGGGCGTCCTCGGTGGCTACTGGGAGGACTACTTGTGGACGAAGAACGAAGACGAGGTCCTCACGAAGCATGGGTTTGAGCGAGTCGGCCTGTCGTCAGTCGTGCGTGGTGACGTCTTGATGAGAAGCGGCCACACGGCGCTCTATCTCGGCAACGGCAAGATCGGCGAGGCTCACCACGGCGACTATCCCGGTGGCCTGTCCGGTCGTAAGGGTGACCAGGATGGCACCGAGGTTCGGGTTACGACGTACCGCACGAGCGATTGGACAAGGGCATATCACTATCCAGAGTCAGGGGACACGTCCCCCGGCGTGAGTTGGGAGGCATTCGACGTGGAAGAGACGGTGACCGTCAGGACCGACAAGCTCAACGTAAGGGACGCGCCATCGACGTCCAGTGGCAAGGTCGTTGCCTGCTATGCGAAGGGTGACAAGATCATCATCGACGGGGTTGTGCTCAACGAGGGCTACGCATGGGGCACATACATCGGGGCAACGTCCGGCAAGCGCCGCTATGTCGCACTTGGTTCGACGGAGCTTGCCCGATGAGTGAGAGGGCGGCGTTCGCCGCGATAGCCGTCGTTGTAACAATCTGCTTCTTCGCGCTCTCTAGGCTCCTTGCCTGCCTGCTCGAGGCTCTGACCGCTGTGATGGTGGTCACATGTATGTGAGCTTCACGCCGAAGGAAATCACGTGTCCCAAGTGCGGCCGCAAGATGGGCGTATTCCAAGGCCGAGAGAGGACCGTGCCCAACGGCATCTGGTACGATACGATGTGCCGCTGGTGCGGGCTTCGCAGGGACGTGTTCAAGCCGCGCCGCAAGGAACAGTAGCGCTTGTAGCTCAACGGGATCAGAGCAGCCGCCCCCTAAGCGGCAGGTTGGCGGTTCGAGTCCGTCCAAGCGCACCAATATGGTACAATTGTTCGTAGGTCATTGGTGCAGTGGCAGCACAGGGAACTCCAAATTCTCTAACGGGTGTTCGATTCACTCATGGCCTGCCTAACGGGATGTAGCTCAGTTGGCTAGAGCGTCGGACTGTCTATCCGAAGGTCGCGGGTTCGAACCCCGTCATCCTGCCCATTGGAGCGTGGCGCAGTGGTAGCGCAGGGGACTGTTAATCCCTTGGTCGTTGGTTCGAATCCAACCGTTCCAGCCATCTTCCTGTTCGTCTAGCGGCTAGGACATCGGATTCTGGTTCCGATAACGTAGGTTCGAGTCCTACACGGGAAGCCTTGGCCCTGTCTTCTAACGGCTAGGAATCCGGATTCTCAATCCGGCAATCGGGGTTCGATTCCCCGTGGGGCTACCAACGGATGCGTGTCCGGAACAGTAACGGAGCGCCCTGCTAAGGCGTTGCGGCGCAAGTCGCATGTAGGTGCAATTCCTACCGCATCCGCCATACGGAAGGTACCCACGGTTGGCGCGTGGAACGGTCCAGAAAACCGCAAGTCGACGTGAGTCGGCTCGGGAGTTCGATTCTCTCACCTTCCGCCATCGCGGGATGGAGCAGTTTGGCAGCTCGCTTGGCTCATACCCAAGAGGTCGTGGGTTCAAATCCCACTCCCGCCACCAGAGAACAGGTGCCACCACGAGCATTGGAGCGCACGTCTCCCGAAACACGTGTTTGGTACAGCGTGGTACAATGTACCAAGTGCAAGGCGCGTAGTCGCGGTACGTGCCTAACGCGGTGCTTCTCCCATGGACGCATGTTGGGTAGTGCCGCGTTTTCTTTTAGGACGATTTGCGTTTGGAGACAAGTTGAGCGACAAGAGCTTTCGCGACAAGACGCATGACACGATGGTCGAGTGTGGCGAATGGTTTAGGAAGAATGCTGACAACCTTGCCGACATCATTGCCGATGGGTGCACCAGTTGGAGGATTACCTTCTCTTGGGTGTCAGGCACGAACGAGTTGAACGGCGCACCTGAAATCAACATTGACGTAGACAAGATTGACAGGGACATAATCTATGCCGCGAACGGTTGGGAGAAAGAATGAGTAGCGATAACGGCAGTGGACGCATGGTGGGGAGCGCCGCGTTTTTCTTTGACAAAAGATAGGAGCAAAGCATGGTAAACAGGGAAGACACGGCCGTGGTCACCATCGACGGCATCGAGATCGCCAACGAGGAACGCCAGCCATGCGAGGTGTGGACCCGTGTGATGGGCTACTACCGTCCGGTGTCCATGTACAACATCGGCAAGAAGGGCGAGTTCCACGAGCGCGTTGAGTTCATCGAGCCTAAGTAGTAGAATGACATTGCAGTCTCATTGGCCGAAAGGCCACCACCGAGTCTCGGAAGAGAGTCTATGCGACTGTGGGGAGCCATCCCGTCCCGAACGCTGGTCCATGGCAGCATGAGGGAGAAAGGCCGCTAGCTGTGATGCGTGTAGCAGCATGGGAGCCATCCCAACAAACTGTCGGTTCTATGTACGGCGGGAAAAATGGCCGCGTGAGGGCACGTTAGAGCCTTCCGTCTCGGGGACGTGAGACCCGTGGACCTAGGCAAGTCCACGTAAAAGGCCCGCACCCCACCGAGCACCGCGCGGTGAAACGATATATCCGCGCGGGGAGTCCAGAAGGACGCGCGACGGTGAAAGACCGTGCCGTTACAAAAGCAGGGGCGGCACGGCGAAAGGGGATATGCCCTGCGCACATACGGCGAGCGTGGCGCTAGGTTCCTAGGGCTGAAACCACGACGGGGGCTGGCCTTATTCCAGAATCGCCGTTCCAGAGACCTACGTGCCAAGCGCACGAAAGGATGCGAGGCCGAGCAATCGTCCTCAGAATCGACCGCGAAGGCCTCGGTCGAGCGGTGGCCCCACCGGATGCGTCCGGTGGGGCTATATTTATGCCGCACGGCGGAAGCCGATAACCGCATGCCCATGGACGAACACCAGCTCAGCGGCCCTGGTTGATTCGAAGAGCGAGGTAGTTTGGGCTACCAAACTTGAATCATGCGAACCAATGAGGAACTCCATCCAAGCTGGTTCGCATTCTTCTGTGTCGTAGTTGAGTACGACGTACACCCTCTCGGTCCCGAGCACGACCTGCCACACGAACGCATCCAGCAGCTCGCGGTCCGTGAGGCCCGTGCCTGACTGGAGCATGTCTGCGAAGGAGTCGACGTCCACCTTGGCGATGCGCTCCGCCGCGCGGAGGTCGGCCTCTGCACGCGCCCTCTGCAGCTTCAGCTCGGCGAGCCTGTCCCTGACGTCCTCGTAGTCCATGCCCGCCTCGACGGCCTTCAGCACGTTCGCGATGCCCGACTTCGCCTGCGACAGCCTCCTCTGGGCGTCCCTCTGCCGCTCGGACGCCTCGCCCTCGCGCTGGGCCATGTCCGCCACACACCTCGCGACCTCGAGGGCGGACTCCCTGTCTGCGAGCATGTTCCTGATCTCCTCAGCGACGGACGCCTCGAGCCAGTCGGCCCTCACCGGACGGCACCCGCACTTGTGGCCGCACCTGTAGTAGGAGTACTTCACGTTGCCGTGACCACGGCCCGACACCCCGACGAGGTTCATGCCGCACTCCATGCAGACGCCCTTGCCCGCGAAGGCGTAGTCCCCCCAGTCCTCCTCCTTGCGGCGCTTCCTGCTGACGGCCATCTGTGCCATGTCGAACGTCTCCCTGTCTATGATCGCGGGCATTCCGCCCTCGACCCTCACGTCTCCCCACACGTAGGTGCCGACGTACTTCTCGTTTGCGAGCATGCTCTTGACCATGTTGTGATTGGCTGGGTTGCCGTGCCCCGTCACGTACCCACGCGCCGCGAGGTCGGTAGCGATAAGGTTCATTGACTCGCCGCCGATCCGCCGCACGAAGACCTCCCTCACGACCTCCGCCTCGGCCTCGTTGACAACGTAGTGGCCGTCATCGCCGAAGTCATACCCGAACACCGAGACGCCGTTGTGCATGCACTTGAGGGCGTTGCCCTCCATGCCGCGCCTAGTCCTGACCGACGTGTGCTGCGACTCCATAGCCGCCATGGCCTCATATATGGATTCGATGAGTATCGACTCCGGCCCATCGGGCATGGACTCCGTTGCGGACACCACCCTGACGCCAGCGTCGCGCAGCTTCTTCTTGTAGATAGGGGCGTCGTACACGTCTCGCGAGAAGCGGTCCATCATGTACACGAGCACGATGTCGGACTCTCCGGCGTTGGAGATCATCCGCTGGAACTCCGGCCTCGCGTCGCTCCTGCCCGACGCCGCGCGGTCGCAGTACTCAGCGACCACCTCATAGTCGTTCTCGACGCACCATTCCGTGCAAACGCGGAGCTGGTCCTCTATCGACGCCTCGCGTTGCTTTGATGATGAGAACCTGGCATATATCACGGCGCGTTTGCTAGAATCACCCATAGCTTGCCGCCCGTCCTTCCAGTGTAAGTGGTGGCGTAGCCCCCTTCGGCCCCTTCATGGGGCCGTTGCTATTTATTAGCGGCTGCTGCCAGCCGACACGCCAGAGCTTATCCCTTAGCCCTTCCGGTCATCTGTATCTCGTAGAACTCATTTGGAGTCATCCCGAGCGCCTGGATCAGTGCAACAGCCTTGTCCCATTCGACGTGCTTCATGGCACCACTCTTCAGTTTCGAGATGTACGACTGGTGCATTCCGGTGATCGCGCAGAGCTGAGAAGGCTTCATCTCCTTCTCGGCCATCGCAATCTCGAGGGCCTCATAGAACGACAGCATGGCTAATCCAATCAGAGCTCCAACGTTACAAACAGTTTACCCGTTCTGAAAAAATTTGCCAATTGGGAAAATTAACTCTTGCAAAGTTCCCAATCGGGAAGTATAGTAGACACAACGACTTCCCAATACGGAAGTCTTGACGAGAAGGATGGACTCTATTGAGCAACATCATCAACGAGAAGCTGGGTGCCTGGCTCATCGAGAACGGAAACACGCAGCAGAAGCTCGCTGAGGAAATCGGCATCACCAGGCCGACGCTCAGGGGGCGTCTCTACGGCAAGTCGAAGTGGGAGTGGGATGAGGTAATCGAGATCGCGAGGATTACGGGCAGCACGCTCAACGAACTCGCTGGGATTACCGACACGCCATCCGAGTAACCCAAGCCTTTTTATTTTCCGAGCAACCGTGAGGGGATTGACCGCATGAAGAACGAGACCCCTAGCACCAAGCAGACCAAGCCAGACTTCAAGAACATCCCGTCCGAGCAGGTGCGGGTCTCAACCATGGCAAGGGTGCTCATGCCCCTCTATGCAAAGTGGATCGAGCAAAGCAAGACATAGCAGCAATGTCCCCCGCTTACGGGCGGGGGACGGCGTGTCCCCGTCGATGGGCGGGAATCCACTCCACGTGCGTTCTTACTGACACCCTCCGGCGCACGTGTGCGAAAGGTCGCATAGGTTCAAACTACCTCTCCTTTCACTAACCAGCATGTGCGCATGCGACCTGACTGGATTCCCTCCCACCGCTGGGGACTTGCCCAGCACGCTCCGTCTCGCCGGACGGGTTTCGCCGTGACATGTGTGCACGGACGGCCTGAAAGGCAGTAGCCAAGGGACGGACGCGTACCGCCACTCCTGCGGTGCCAAGGGCATGGCTGGGCCTCTACGGGGGCCGACGAGAACCATGGCTGAAGAGGTCATGGAACCTCACGAGGGGCAACCGCATAACGATCCCAATGCGAGCTGAGCAAGGTTTGGGCCGCACAAGGGGGCTGCGAGCAATCGCGGCTGACCTCTGACGCGGCAAGGCAACATGGCCCTTTGGGACGTAAAGAAGAAGAGCGGCTTCGGCCGCGACGCCGAGCGCCACACAGGGCGCACACGACTTCGCATACGGTGGTCTTTTTGGTTTTCTCCACCAAGAGGCGCAAACAGCATTCCGCGCCATGCGTCGAAAGGGAGGGCGAGCCCACCCTGTCCGAGACAGCGGGGCGTGTGGCTATGCGGGACCTAATCACCCCCGCGCAGAGTAGCCGGACCTGACGCGTGCGCGTCCTGCGGGGCGCTCGGTGGCAAGCAAGAAAAGCGGGGCCGGTCTCCTAGTGACGTAGGGGACCGGCCGCTTGGTCGCATTCACTCCGAAGCAAATGCAACCAAATCTTACCAGATTGGAGGTGCCTTCATGAAGCTTGTAAGGGTCGATGACAGGTCGGCTGTCTCAAGGAGCAAGTACGCCGCCATGGTCGACGAGTTTCTAGCGAGCGACATGAGTGCCGCCAGAATCGATGACCTGCCGATGGACGCCCGCGTGGCCTACACGGGGTTCAAGCGCATCGCGCGGATGCGCGGCGACATCAGCGTCTTCATGCGCGACGGCGCCCTCTTCATAGCGAGGGCCAAGTGATCTGCGCCGAGTGCCGGCACATCGGCAACCTGAAGCGGGGGCAGGCGTTCGCGCTCTGCGCCTACTGGGCAGGCACCCCCGACAAGGGCCTGGTGCCTGACGAGTGGCGCGGCGAGGAGTACGCGTACGTGTGCCTCCACTGCCACGTGATGCCCTACCAGTCCGCGTGTCCGGCCGCAGAGCGAGAGCGATGCTGCGCCTGATAGAGGGCGGCGGGGAGCCGTCACGACCGTTCACGGGCGCCGAGGACCAGCTCATCAGGCAGCTATACGGGAAGCTCTCGGCAAGGCGCATCGGGAACATCATCGGGCGCAAGCCGCACGAGGTGAACGCGTATGCGAGGTTCTGGGGGCTGAGGGGCGGAGGCGTGACGGTATACGACGGAGGCAAGCATGGCTAACAAGTCCAAGGTCAAGGGCACGAGGTTCGAGACAGACCTGGTGGACGTCATCAACGACTGGGAGGGCCTTGTGATCTGCGAGCGTCTTCCCCTCCACGGCAACGAGGACAGGGGAGACATAAGGCTCCGCATACGGGACCTCACCATCTGCGTCGAGGCCAAGAACCTGAAGGACTACCCGCCGCCGAGCCTGATGGAGAAGTTCAGGGACGATACCGTCACCGAGACCGCGAACCTCGGCGCTGACGGTGGGCTGCTAATCATCAGCAAGTACCGCAAGAGAATAACCCTCTCGGAGGTGTGGATGCAGCACGGCACGTTCTTCAAGCTGTACCACAGGGAGCCTCCCGAGATGGATGACGCCCACGCATGGTGCTGCATGACGCTCGGGGACTTCCTTCACAGGTTCCTCGGGGGGCCAGCGTGGGCAGACAGGAGGAAACTTTGATTCCGATTTGCAAGCGACCGAACAGTCCCATCAGGGAAATCATCATCGAGAACAGCTACTGCTGCCCCATGGCCGATCCGGTGACCAAGATGGACGTCTTCATCGACGGCGGTCTCGGTCCCGAGGAGGTCGACTCGCTCCAGGCATCGCGCAACGACATCGGAC
>ODAI012509719.1_pt1 | contig 40348 bp, 29 predicted proteins | sample 1539321 | NCBI WGS metagenome assembly ODAI01 (sample SAMN02144231, study PRJEB22623) | gut metagenome | biome: sheep rumen | host: Ovis aries | place: New Zealand
CGGAAGGTATCGAAATTGACGCTCTCGATCTATCTGTTTTCGGTACTTGCTACTTGTACTTTCCTCAGTCTTTTCAATGATCTCTCTTTGCCGTTCTCACTGTCACAGGGCCTTGCTCAGACCCGTTGTTCAAACGGGATTGCAAAGGTAGGCATCTTTTTTAAATTGGCAAACTTTTTCGGAAAAATTTTTTGACATTTTTTTGGCATAAATATGCCTTTAACGTTATAAGTCATTGAAGGCCCGACAAGTCCGCAAAATGAAAAATTTTTTCAAAAAAATCGGCCTCTGAAGGCCTTCTGGGGCATAAATCGTTTTTGTGAATTATATCGTGCCCGAGGTATCGTGGTGTCATTTTCCACTACCTTGTCAAAAAATGGAGGCGCCCACTTCGAGGACGCCTCCACACCATATGAAATATGTGAATATTTCTATCAGCGAAAGACTACATCATACCGCCTGCGGGCATTGCGGGAGCGGGTTCCTTTTCGGGAATGTCAACGATACCGCACTCGGTGGTAAGGAACATTCCGGCTACGGATGCCGCATTCTCGAGAGCAACCCTGGCGACCTTTGTAGGATCGATGATACCGGCCTCGAACATGTTCACGAATTCTCCGGTCCTGGCGTTGTAACCGAAATCACCCTTACCTTCGCGGATCTTCTGGATGATGACGCTGCCTTCTACACCGGCATTCTCGGCGATCTGGCGGAGAGGCTCCTCGATGGCACGAGCCACGATACGGATACCTGTTGTCTCGTCCTCATTCTCACCGGGGAGGTTCTTCAGAGCCTCGGCGGCACGGATGTAGGCTACACCACCTCCGGGAAGATATCCTTCCTCGACAGCTGCACGGGTAGCGTTGAGAGCATCCTCAACCCTGTCCTTCTTCTCCTTCATCTCGACTTCGGTAGTAGCACCGACGTAGAGGACTGCGACACCACCGGCGAGCTTACCGAGTCTCTCCTGGAGTTTCTCGCGGTCGTAATCTGAAGTCGTGGTGGAAATCTGCTTGCGGATGAGGTCAGCACGATCCTTGATCTCGTCCTTGTTGCCTGCACCACCTACGATGACGGTGTTCTCCTTGGTGATGGTGACCTTCTCAGCCTTTCCGAGCATCTGGATGTCGGCGTTCTCGAGAGTGTAACCCCTTTCCTCAGAAATGACGGTACCACCGGTGAGGATCGCGATATCCTGAAGCATTTCCTTACGACGGTCTCCGAAACCGGGAGCCTTGACAGCGGCGACCTTGATGGTTCCGCGAAGACGGTTCACAACGAGGGTCGTGAGAGCCTCTCCGTCGACATCCTCAGCGATGATGAGGAGTGATTTTCCTTCACGGGCGATGGGCTCGAGAACGGGAAGAAGGTCCTTCATAGCGGAAATCTTCTTGTCGGTAATGAGGATGTAAGCATCATCGAGGACTGCCTCCATCTTGTCGGAGTTGGTCATGAAGTAAGGGGAAATGTATCCGCGGTCGAACTGCATACCTTCGACAACCTTGACTTCGGTATCGGTTCCCTTTGCCTCCTCGACTGTGATGACACCGTCCTTCTTGACTTTTGACATGGCGTCAGCGATGAGCTTTCCGATATAGTTGTCGTTGTTCGCTGAAACGGTACCTACCTGCTCGATCTTCGAGTAGTCGTCACCGACTTCCTGGCTGTTCTTCTTGAGGTTCTCAACGACGGCTGCGACAGCCTTGTCGATACCCTTCTTCAGATCCATGGGGTTCGCACCTGCGGTAACGTTCTTGATACCGACGTTGATGATGGCCTGTGCAAGAACGGTAGCGGTTGTTGTACCGTCTCCGGCGAGATCGTTGGTCTTGGAAGCGACTTCCTTCACCATCTGGGCGCCCATGTTGGCGAACCTGTCCTCAAGTTCAACCTCTTTGGCTACGGTTACACCGTCCTTGGTGACCTGGGGAGCGCCGAATTTCTTGTCGATAACGACATTGCGGCCTTTAGGTCCGAGAGTGACCTTTACTGCATCTGCAAGGGCATCTGCTCCTTCTTTCATCTTGGAGCGGACATCAACGTTGAATTTTATCTCTTTTGCCATAATTTCTGTCTCCTATTATATAATAATATGTATAGGCACCTCCTTACAGGATTGCCAAAATGTCCGACTGACGGACGATGAGAAGCTTCTTGTCGTCCACTGTTACCTCGGTTCCGGCGTATTTTCCGTAGAGGACTTCGTCACCGACCTTAACCTCCATGGGTTCATCCTTCTTTCCGGGGCCTGCCGCCACTACTATTCCCTGCTGGGGTTTTTCTTTCGCTGTATCAGGGATGTAAAGTCCCGAAGCTGTCTTGGTCTCGGCCTCTTTGGGCTCAATGACCACTCTGTCTGCCAATGGTTTGATCATGATATTGAATTTTTTGTGTTTTCTATTTCCGGGTTCCGACACCGGAACCGCGCATTCCCTGTAGAATCAAATCAAGTGCCAGTGGCCTTCCATGACAAATTGTCACTCTCTTTTGGCCTTCTTTTTTGTCCCGTTATCGAAATACCTATGTAACTGAAGCGATATTTTCGTTACCTTCGTGGAACAATCATAAAACTGACGCCTTATGAGAAGATCCCTTCCATATTTCATTTCCCTCATCATCTCGTCGTGCATTCTTTCCGCCGTTATGGTTTCCTGCGGCGGAGGATCGGTAGGCAAAGCCCCCAGCACCGAATTCGCCACCTTCATAAAGGCATATTCCGGAGGCGTGATTTCCGGTGAAGCCCCGATAAGGGTCGAGTTCTCGCAAGACATTCCGCTTTCCGGAGAGGCGCTCGCCGGAGAACCGGTGAAGGATGAGATTTTCAGCTTCATTCCCCCCATCAAGGGAAGCACGAGGTGGATTTCTCCCCAGATGGTGGAGTTCGTCCCTGAGGAAGGTTCCCTCAAACCCGGCCAGACTTACAGGGCGACGCTTCGCCTTGACAAGGTGATGAAGATCTCCGACAGGAAACTTCACCGTTTCCCGTTCTCGTTCATGGTGGCGACGAAAGAGGGAGTCATCTCCGCCGACGAGGTCATCATCTCGTCAGCCGACCCCCAAAAGGCATCAGTGAAAGGAAGCATCCTCCTGAGTTCCCCTCTTGAGACGGAACAGCTCAGGAAGATGGTATCCTACAGATACCCCGGTGCGGATTCCCTGAACCTGAGCCTTTTCCCCGGAAACGATTCCAAGCATTTCACATTCTTCGTGGACGGTCTTCAAAGGGGATCTTCCGACAGTGAATTCAGAATCTCCCTCAAAGGTTCGGACGGTTTCCGCGACTCCAAGGAAGCGACTGTCACGGTACCCTCCTCCGGAGAATTCAGGGTACTGTCCTCGAAGATGGTCCAAGCGAAGGACCCCTACATCAAGGTACAGCTGTCTCAGCCCCTCGCCAGCGGAAATGACCTTTCCGGAATAGTCACCCTGGAGGGCGTGACGCGTCAGTACACCGAAATAAAGGACAATCATCTCAACGTCTATTTCGATGCGGTCAATTACTATCCTCTCAGACTGACTCTCGACGGAGCGCTGAAAAGCGCCGAAGGCACAGCCCTCGGCAAAGGGTATGCGGCCTCATTCAATTCCGAGGAGGAAAAACCGGCCGTAATCATTCCCCTTCAGGGCAACATCCTTCCCGACTCAAAGCAATTGATGCTTCCCTTCAGGGCTGTCAACTTGAAGGCGGTTGACCTCAAGATAATAAAGATCTATCAGGACAATGTCCTTATGTTCCTGCAGGACAACCGCTTGAGCGGAAGTTCCGAACTCAGGCGTTCCGGCCGCCTTGTATACAAGGGATGCGTCAGACTGGATGCCGACCCTTCAAAGGATCTTCACAGGTGGCAGAATTTCAGCGTCGACCTTTCACGTCTTTTCAAGAAGGAGCCCGGTGCGATCTACAGGGTAAGGCTATCGTTCAGGCAGGAATATTCCCTCTACGGACAGGACAGCGGTCTGGGCGGACTGGAGAATGTGGACCAGATGCTCGACCTTCGCTCGGGTGACGCGACTGCGGAAGAACTTGCGGAATGGGATGAACCGGAATCCTACTATTGGGACCGCGGATATGACGGAGACCTTTCTTGGGATGAGTACGACTGGAACGACCGCGACAATCCCCTCAAGCCGACATACTATTTCCAGTCCGACAGATTCCCCTACCGCAATCTCATGTCCTCGAACATCGGTGTCATCGCCAAATATGCGGGCGGAGACCGTCTGTGGTTGAGCGCAAGCGACATAATGACATCGAAGCCGCTTTACGGGGTCGATTTTGAAGTGTACTCCTATCAGCTCCGTCTCATAGGACGCGGAAGGACCGATTCAGAAGGACTCGAGGAAATCACCCTCACCGGAAAACCCTTCGCTGTCGTAGCCAAGCATTCCGGAGAAACCACCTACCTCAAGGTCACCGACGGTGATGAGAAGTCCCTCAGCCGTTTCGATACCGGCGGAAGGAAAGTCGAGAACGGAATGAAGGCGTACATCTACGGAGAAAGAGGCGTTTGGCGTCCGGGAGACACCCTTCATGTGGCGATGATCCTGAACCAGAAGGGCCAGGCCCTTCCCCAGGCGATGCCCGCCACGATGGAACTCTACACCCCGGAAGGACAGTTCCATTCCAAGCAGGTCTGCGCTGACGCTCCTGGAGGATTCTACGTTTTCAATGTACCCACCCTTCAGGATGACCCCACCGGAATCTGGAACGCATATGTGAAAGTGGGAGGAAGTTCTTTCCACAAGAGCCTGAGGATCGAGACCGTGAAACCCAACCGTCTGAAGGTCAACATCGATCTGGGTTCTTCCCCTCTCCTTGCCGGACAAAGGACTCAGGTCGACCTCTCTTCCAATTGGCTGACCGGTCCCGCAGCGGCGGGTCTCAAAGCCAAGGCTTCGATGACCCTTTCGAGCGCAGGGACACACTTCCCCGGTTTCGAAGGATACATCTTCAATGACCCCACTTCGACATTCTCTTCATATGAGACAGACCTTCTTGAGACAAGGCTGGACGGCAAAGGTGAAGCACGTCTGCACGTCAACATGCCCGAAGCGTCCGACGCTCCCGGCATGCTGTCCGCGAATATCCTGTGCAGCGTGGAGGAGCAGGGAGGAGACGCGAGCTTCTCGACCCTCACTCTCCCCTTCTCGCCCTTCAGCGCCTATGTCGGCGTGAAATTCCCCGATGCGGGAGATGAAGGATACCTCGAAACCGACACCGACCACTCGGTGAAAGTCGCGGTTACGGACCCCGCCGGAAAGAGGATCTCCGGCCATGACCTCGAGTACAGGATTTACAAGCTCCAGTGGAGCTGGTGGTGGGAAAACTCCCCTTCAGCCATCAGCGCATACGTCAACGGAACCGGGGCCGAGCTGCTTTCGTCCGGAAGGATAGTGTCCGGCTCTTCCGACAACACCATCCCTCTGAGGGTGGATTATCCCGATTGGGGCAGATACCTCGTTTACGTCAAGGATCTTGACAGCGGTCATGCTTCAGGAGGAACTGTCCTCATTGACTGGCCCTCATACAGAGGAAGGTCCGAAAAGACCGATCCCAACGCCATCACGATGGTGACATTCTCCACGGACAAGAACGAGTACCAGGTCGGTGAAACCGCCACGGTATATGTGCCCGCCGCCAAGGGAGGCCATGCCCTTCTTTCAATAGAAAACGCTTCCGGAGTACTGATGAGGAAATGGGTCAAGACCGCAGCATACGAAGACACGCCATTCAAATTCGCCGTCACCGCCGACATGGCACCGAACTTCTATGTCCACATGACGGTGGTACAGCCGCACGGCAACACTTCGAATGACCTTCCGCTCAGGATGTACGGAGTGCAGGGCGCAGCTGTCACCAATCCGGATTCACACCTCGAACCGGTAATCGACCTTCCTTCCACTATCCGCCCGGAAGAAAAGTTCACGGTGAAAATCAAAGAAAAGAACTCCAAGCCGATGACATACACAATCGCCATCGTCGACGAAGGACTTCTGGATCTCACCGCATTCAAGACACCGGATCCATGGAAGGAGATGTACGCGAAAGAGGCGCTCGGAGTGAAGACATGGGACATGTTCGACGAGGTGATCGGTGCATTCAGCGGAGCTTTCTCTCCCATGCTCAGCATCGGAGGAGACCAGTCGATCATAATCAACAACCGCCGCGACAACAGGTTCAACCCCGTGGTGAAGTTTATGGGTCCCTTCACTCTGAAGAACGGTTCAGCCACACATGAGGTCACGCTTCCCATGTACATCGGAAGCGTCCGCGTGATGGTCGTGGCCGCTCAGGGCGACGCTTTCGGCAGTGCCGAAAAGACCGTCCCGGTCAAGGCTCCCCTCATGGTTCTGCCGACCCTACCGAGGGTACTCGGTACAGATGAGAAGGTATCGCTTCCCGTCAATGTCTTCGCGACGGAAGAAAACATAGGCAACGTCAATGTTTCCGTCAAAGCGGAGGGCCCCGTGAAAGTGGACGGAGCGCAGAGCCTCTCCCTGTCCTTCGGCAAAGCGGAAGACAAGATGGCCCTTTTCAACCTTGCTACAACAGGGGAAGGCACAGCGAGGATAACGGTCAGCGCACAAGGCGGAGGCTTCTCGGCAAGTGAGACCGTGTCTATCCAGGTAAGGGATCTCGCTCCCATCACCAGGCTTACCACCTCTTCGGTGATAGCGGAGGGCAAGGAAGCGTCATTCGACGTTTCGAAGGCCCGAAGCAGTTCACTGGAGCTGTCAAGCTTCCCTTCGATCGATTTCTCCGAAGCTTACTCCTTCACCAGAAATTACGCATATTCATGCACGGAACAGCTGTCGGCAAGGGGAATGAACCTCGTCTACACGATGCAGTTCCTTCCCGAGAATGAGAGCGAAGGAGCCAGGGAGATGATTCCTCTGATCCTCAAGGAACTCTACTCCCGTCAGATGCCGGACGGAGGATTCGGGTACTGGCCCTGAGCGACCTCTTCGGATCCATGGGCGACTTCCATGGCGGGACAGTTCATGAACGAGGCACTCTCTCAGGGATTCGATGTCAGCGGGATCGTGCTTTCCGGATGGGAAAGATACCAGAAGGCTATGGTCCAGCTCTATAGGCCGGTAGCCCAGAAGGGTACGGGAGCTGACCTCACACAGGCTTACCGCCTCTACACCCTCGCCCTTGCCGGGAAGCCTGACAACGCTTCCATGAACAGGATGAGGGAAGCGGGAGGTCTGACATTCAGGACACGCAGCATGCTTTCTTCCGCTTATTCGCTCTGCGGAAAGGGAAGCATCGCCACGGATCTTCTCAAGGCGACCGAAGAGAGTTCAGACTCGAAGCCATATACGGACGAATTCGGATCATCACTCCGCGACAAGGCGATAATGCTCGAAGCCCTCACACTTTCCGGAGACATAGGTAAAGCCCTTGAAGTTGCTGGAGAAATCGCTCCCATGTTCAAGGATCTCTACTCCACCCAGGAACTCGCATTCGTTTCGGTGGCGATGTCCCGTCTGGCCCAGAAGACAAACACCGGAGCGTTGGAAGCAACCGTTTCAGTGGACGGCAAGGAAGAAAAAGTGGGAACCGCCAAGGCTGTTTTCACCAAGGAAATCGCAAGCCCGGCGAAATCGCTTTCCGTCAGGAACTCTTCCGGTGGTCCAATCCATGCTTCGGTAACGACCTTCACAAAGGAAAAGGGGAACGTTCCCGCTTCCTCCAACGTCCTCAGGCTTTCGGTCGTGTACACGGACTCCAAGGGTGCGACGATATCCCCATCTTCCATTGCACAGGGAACTGATTTCAAGGCGACCATAACGGTTCAGAACACTTCCCTCGCCGAAGACATAAGGAACATCGCACTCACCGACATAATCCCTTCCGGTTGGGAAATCTACAATGACAGGATGACCGGAGCCGCCGTGGCGGCCGCCGACGCATACGACTATCTCGACATAAGGGATGACAGGGCGATATGGTATTTCTCCCTCGACAGGGGAACATCCAAGACTTTCGTCCTGAGGATGAGGGCCGCATACCGCGGTGAATTCACTCTGCCTTCAATAAGCTGCGAAGCCATGTACAAGCCCGCTCTCAGGGCCAGGACGGCTTCCGGTACAGCGACAGTAACCCAGCAGTAGGACGGACCGGTACTTTGAAGAAAGGACAAAAGACTGATGAAAGTGTCATTTCCGCCCGGGAGGAAACCCCCGGACGGAATTTTCACGCCATGCTTCTCAGGTTAAAAAACCTTTCTCCATTCAAGAAGATTCTTCTGGCCATAGGTGCGGGACTGCTCCTATGGTATGCGTTCTGCCTTCCCCGCGACCTTTTCGAAGGCACGTCTTATTCCACTGTCGTCAATGACCGGAACGGATTCCTTCTCGGAGCGAGGATCGCCGATGACGGGCAGTGGAGGTTTCCTCCCTGCGACAGCATTCCCGAAAAGTACGAAACAGCCCTCATACAATTCGAGGACAAGTATTTCAGATACCATCCCGGAGTGAACCCGATAGCGATCGGAAGGGCTCTTGTGCAGAACATCCGTGCCGGTCACGTCCAAAGCGGAGGCAGCACCATCACGATGCAGGTCATAAGGATGTCCAGAGGGAAGGAAAGGACCCTGTGGCAGAAAGCGGTTGAGGCCATCCTGGCGACCAGGCTGGAGATTGGCCGTTCCAAGGACAGGATACTTTCCCTGTATGCTTCGTACGCCCCCTTCGGAGGAAACGTTGTGGGGCTTCAGGCCGCATCGTGGAGATATTTTTCCCGCGCTCCGGAGGATCTGTCCTGGGCCGAAGCCGCCACTCTTGCCGTACTGCCGAACTCCCCTGCCGGAATACATCCCGGCAGGAACCGCGAACAGCTGCTCGGGAAAAGGAACCGTCTTCTGGACGCCCTGTACAAAAAGGGCAAGATAGATTCCCTGGATTGGGTACTTGCCATAGGCGAACCCCTTTTGGCCGAGCCCCGTCCCCTGCCCTCGTTGGCTCCGCATCTGGTTGACGGATATTATCTTTCGGACCGCGGCAAAAGCGTAACGACGTCTGTTGACCGTGACATGCAGAGAACGGTCGAAAACATCACTTCCAGATGGAACCGGGAACTGTCCCGAAGCGGCATAGACGATCTTTCAGCCGTCGTCATTGATGTACGCACCGGAGATATTCTCTCCTACGTGGGAAACTCTTCCCCCGAGAGGAAACGCCCCGGGTCACAGGTCGACGTGGTCCGTTCTCCAAGGAGCACCGGCAGCATCCTGAAACCGTTCCTTTACTGCGCCCTTCTTCAGGACGGGGAGATCCTTCCACGCACTCTTGTCGCCGACACGCCCATCAACATAAACGGGTTCACTCCACAGAACTTCGACATGCAGTATTCGGGAGCCGTCAGCGCGGATGAGGCCCTTGCCAGATCTCTCAACGTCCCCGCAGTGCATATGCTGAGAAGTTTCGGTGTGCAGAAATTCCTGAACCTGCTGAGGGACGCCGGGATGACGACTCTCCCCAGGGACGCGTCCGATTACGGGCTTTCGCTCATCCTCGGAGGAGGAGAAGGCACTCTTCTGGAGATCACACGGATGTATGCCGCACTGAGCCGCTCATACCAAAGCGTTTCCTCCAAGGATAAGGGCTCCTTCCCCCTCAATGACAAGGTGGCCCTTTGGTACACCCTCGACGCCCTGTCCGGAGTGAACCGCCCGGACGAACTGGACCTCAGGATGGTATCCTCCGTCGGAAAGGTATCTTGGAAAACCGGTACCAGTTACGGATTCAGGGACGCTTGGGCTGTCGGAGTGACTCCGGATTATGCCGTGGGGGTATGGGCCGGCAACGCCGACGGGCATGGAGTGACGGGACTTGTCGGAGCGAGAACAGCGGGTCCTGTGCTGTTCGATATCTTCAGCATCCTCAAATCTGACAGAGAAAGGAAAGGGACGTACATCGAAGACGGTTGGTTCCTCGCTCCTCCGGGAGAAGACGGGGTATCGGAAGAGGTCTGTCTACGGTCAGGGCATCTCGCCTCTCCCGGATGCAAGGCAACCGGAAACGGAACCGCGATGATGCTGATCCCGTCGAAAGCGGTGAAGACGGATCCCTGTCCCTACCACAAGGTCATAGACGGAGAAGTGTCCTTCATCCTTCCCCCCGCCATGGAGTGGTACTACAGGCAGAACCATCCCGAATACTCCCCCGCTTCTTCAGTGAAAAGGACCGGCGTTCCCGTGATGGAATTCATTTACCCGGAAAGCGGGAGCACGATCCATATCCCGAGGCAGCTCGACGGTTCGGTGAAAGGAATTGTACTCAATCTGGCCCACAGGGAGTCCTCCATTCCGGTATACTGGTATATGGACAGGGAATATATCGGTCAGACACGCTACATCCACCAGCTGACGGTCACTCCCGAGAGCGGGAAGCATACCCTGACGGTGACGGACCAGAACGGGGAAAGTCTGAGCATCGTTTTCACGGTGGCCGACAAAAACGAAAAAAGGTCACCCGAAGGTGACCCCGAAAGTTGAGGTATCAGGATTCGAACCTGAACTGAGGGAACCAAAATCCCTAGTGCTGCCATTACACCATACCTCAGTACCGTAACCGTTCCGAAAGCGAACGGATTGCAAAGGTAATCATTTTTTCCGATTCGGAAATATTTCTTCCACTAGTTCACGAAGGACATGTACTTATGAAGGACGGTACCGTCTCGCGAAAGCGCCATTGCGAAGGGAAGGACCGTAAGGTCGAATGTTTCCAGAAGGGAATATGCTTCGTCGGAATGCTTCTCCATCAGATCGTCAAGATTTATGACGAGAACCTTCGTCTTTCTCGCCACCTTCCTCACCTGCTTGTCAGTGGAATTGTACTCGGATACGATTGAGTCAACGCCGGCGAGTTCCTCCTGGCAGTTGCCGCACCCTTCGGTATAGATGAGGATATAGGAGTAAGGGGACCTCAAGCGGGAGATGTCATACTGACCGTACTTTTTCCCTTTCCATGTGGTAAGGTCTCCGTGAACCTTCCTCGAAGGGACCTTGGCTCCCACCGGAGTCCTTCCGAGCATATCCCTCAGAAGGGTGGCCATGGTGACAATTTTCAGGGTATCCTCCTGAGTGTTCCAGAACTCGGGACGACCCAGCACAAGAGAATCCACAACATAACCCAGACCTTCCTTGTAGGGCTCTTCCCGCTTTTGGGTCAGGTAGTAAAGCAGGTCTCCGCAAAGCTGCCGGAAAAGTTTCGGCTGACCCGCCCCGAGAGTACTCTTCTCGATGTACTTGGCGGTGCCGATCACATCCTCACCGGTGATGTCTTTTCCGTAAGGGCTGAAAATGTTGTCATAGAACTGCTCCGACTCTTTGGTGCCGTATTCCATCGGTTCGCCCTTGACATAAGTTTTGAGAAGGGACTTGAGAGCTTCAGTATCGAGTCCCCTGCCGACAATTATGCCGGAAGGGTCCAGAAGGAACATCTTGGGAGTCTGCAGGACACCGTACTTCATCTGGAAATCGGAATCCACCTCCGGATCCCAATAATGGAGTACCCTGGTCGCCGTTGACCTTACCGAAAGGCGGTCCTCCCGATATTGCTGCCACTCGGTCTCATTGTCCTTCGTATTCACGGCTATGAGATCGACGGGAAGGTCCTCTTCGGAAAGCATCCTGGACATCAGGACGGATTCAATCTTGCAGGTGGCGCAGTCCGGAGCATAGAAATAAAGGATCCTGTACCTGTCCGACGGGGCGGCATATCCGCCCTCAGACAATCCCAGCGCTTCCACCTTCATGCCGTCTATGGTCTTCAGGAGAAGGGACGGAGCCCTGTTCCCGATAAGTGAAGAACGGTTGAACATGGCGAAGACTTTCGCGTTCAGAAGGTCTTCATCGGAATGGAAGGAAGCTTTGCCGGGCTCGAACCACTTGTCGACAAGATGAATGGCAACGGCTTCATCTCCCATCACCTTGGACTGGAGGAAGTGGTCATAAAGCCTTATCGCCACATGGTTTCTGACGGGGTCGGTGGTGCAGGAAGATATGAGAAAATCACACTCCTCCTTCTTGACTTTGACGCTTTCGCGCTCCAAAGCCACGAAATATTCCCCGAGTTTCTTGTCCAGAGCCGCCATCATCACGGAATCCGACTCGGACACCTGAGCGAAAGCCACGTTTTCTCCGAGGACAAACACGGAGAAGAGCAAGGCGAAAGCGATTGCAGTTATCTTCTTAAGCATTGTGTTCGGGAAGTATTATACCTTCCGGCAGGAAAAGTGAAGTGTCCCCACGGTGTTTGATGATATCCCTCACCGCGGAAGAAGAGATGTGGGCGAACTCCTGCGCGGTAGGTATGATGATGGTCTCGATATCCGGAGCGAGCCGTCTGTTGGCATCGGCTATGGCACGCTCGTTCTCGAAATCGAGCATATTGCGGACTCCCCTCACGATATGACGGATGCCCAGTTCACGGCAGGTGTCGATGGTGAGGTTGTCGTACTTTATGATGGTCACCCCTTCCATACCATGTGTTATCTGGCGGATGATGTCGAGTCTCTGGTCCATAGAGAAGAAGCCCCTCTTGTCCTGGTTGATACCCACGGCGACAACCACCTCGTCAAACATGGTGAGGGCTCTCTTCAGGATATTGAGATGCCCTGCTGTAAAAGGATCGAAAGATCCGGGGAACAATGCTTTTCTGTTCATAATGGATTATAATTGCCAGTTGATGGGAGCCTTGCCCTCATCAGAAAGGATCCGGTTCGTTCTTGAAAAATGCCTGCAGCCGAAAAATCTTCCTCCCGCCAGGGGTGAAGGATGCGCGGCTTCGAGGACAAAGTGCTTTCCGGTGTCAATGAGGGCTTTCTTTTCACGCGCGTAATTTCCCCAAAGAAGGAAGACTATGCCCTCACAATTGTCCGAAAGATATCTTATGACGGCGTCGGTGAACTGCTGCCAGCCGATTCTGCTGTGCGAACCGGCCAGTCCAGCCTCGACAGTGAGCATCGCATTGAGGAGGAGAACCCCCTGACGGGCCCAAGGTTCAAGATTGGTGCTGCCGCTCATCCTTATCCCCAGATCGGATTCGATCTCCTTGAAAATGTTCACAAGGGAGGGCGGAGCCTTGATTCCGTCAGGAACGGAGAAGGAAAGTCCCATAGCCTGGCCTACCCCGTGATAGGGGTCCTGACCCAGTATGACGACTTTCACCTTGTCGACAGGGGTGAGTTCAAATGCCCTGAAAATGAGTCTTCCCAGGGGATATATCGTCTTCCCCGCAGCCTTTTCGGAATGCAGGAAACGCACCAGCGAGACGAAATAGTCCTTTTCGAACTCTCCCGCTAGTGCGTTTTTCCAACTTTGTTCTATTTTGACGTCCATTGTCTACTCAAAGATGAAGGAGATGACATCAAAGATATCTTTGACGTAGACAAAGGTAAGACCTTTTACGTAGATTTCCTTGATATCCTCGACATCTTTGCGGTTGTCTTCACTGATGACGATCGTCTTGACTCCGGCCCTCTTGGCGGCGAGGATCTTTTCCTTGATTCCGCCGACGGGAAGCACTCTGCCGCGGAGGGTCATCTCACCGGTCATGGCGATGCCCTTCTTGAGGCTCTGTCCCCTCAGGGCTGAGACCATCGAGCTCACCATCGTGATACCGGCAGAAGGACCGTCCTTGGGGGTCGCTCCCTCGGGAACATGGACGTGAATGTCCTTCTTCATAAAGTCGTCATGGGTTATCTTGGCCAGGTCCGGATGTGCCTTTATGAACTGGTAAGCTATGGTGGCGGATTCCTTCATCACATCACCGAGATTACCCGTCATTGTCATCTGGCCTTTGCCTTCGCTGACGGAACTCTCCACGAAGAGGATCTCGCCTCCCATGGCCGTCCAAGCCAGTCCGGTCACGACTCCCGGGGCCTCGTTCCCTTCCTGCTTGTCATGGAAGGATATCGGAAGGCCGAGGTATTCCTTGAGGTGCTCTTTCTTCAGCACCTTGGGATATTCCTGACCGAGGGCGATCTTCTTGGCGGTTACCCTGGCGATTTTCGCGATCTGCTTCTCAAGACCTCGGACTCCGGATTCATGGGTGTACTTGTCGATTATCTCTCCGATGCAGGCCTTGTCGATGCGAAGAGCCTTCTTGTCGAGTCCGTGCTCCGTGAGCTGTTTGGGGACAAGGAACTTCTTGGCGATTTCCGCCTTCTCCTCAGCGAGGTAACCTGTGACATTGATGAGTTCCATCCTGTCGAGCAGGGCCGGCTGAATCGTTGAGATGTTGTTCGCGGTCGTTATGAAGAGGACCTTCGAGAGGTCATAATCGATATCGAGGTAATTGTCGTGGAAAGCGGTATTCTGCTCGGGATCGAGAACCTCCAGAAGAGCTGACGAAGGGTCTCCCTTGATGTCATTGCCGAGCTTGTCGACCTCGTCAAGGACGATCACGGGGTTGGAGGACCCGGCTCTTGCGATGCCGTTCAGAATCCTTCCGGGAAGTGCTCCCACGTAGGTCTTGCGGTGTCCCCTTATCTCGGCCTCGTCATGCACTCCGCCAAGTGATATGCGGAGATACTTTCTGCCGAGGGCTCTGGCCACGGACTTTCCGAGTGAAGTCTTACCCACTCCGGGAGGGCCGTAAAGGCAGAGGATGGGCGACTTCATGTTGCCCTTGAGTTTGAGGACGGCCAAGTATTCTATGATCCTGTCCTTGACCTGATCAAGACCGAAATGGTCCTCGTCGAGAACCTTCTGCGCATTGGCCAGATCGAGGTTGTCTTCGGTGGTCTCATCCCAAGGAAGGTCGAGCATGAACTGGAGATAGTTCAGCTGGATGCTGTACTCGGGTGAAGAAGGGTTGAACCTCTGGAGTTTGACCAGTTCCTTCTCGAACTGCTCGGCGATCGCTTCGGGCCACTTCTTCTCAGCCGCCTTCTCCCTCAGCTTGTTCACATCGGTATCTTCGTCCATACCGAGTTCCTCCTGGATGGTACGGAGCTGGTTGTTGAGGTAGTATTCCCTCTGCTGCTGGTCGATTTCGGATTTGACCTTGGAGTTTATCTCCTGTTTGATCTTGATGAGTTCGACCTGCTTGTCAAGGACTGTGAGAAGGTTCATCGCCCTTTCCTTCATATCGGAGTGGGCCAAAAGGGCAACCTTGTCATCGAAATCGTCGACCTCGATCGTCGTGGCGATGAAGTTCACGAGGAACGCGAAATCATCAATCGCGCGGAGAGCGGCCACCGCTTCCTTGGGAGCGAATGACGAAGAACGGATGATGGTGGAAGCCTTGTCCTTCAAGGTGTCGGCTATTATCGCGATCTTTGGATCGGACATGTCCGCCTCCTTGTCCGCAAGGTAGGTGACGTGTCCCCAATGGTAGGGTTCCGTTTCCACAAGGGCGTCAAGATGCACCCTCCTGTAGCCCTGCAGAAGGGCCGAAATGGTACCGTCCGGCATCTCGAAAGTCTTCATGACTTTGCACACCGTGCCGTATTCGTTGAAATCCTGGAGATTCGCAGGATCCTCAACTGAAATCACAGCCTGCGGAATCGCGGCTATGAAAGCGTTCTTTTTCTGTGCGTCGTCAACCAGACGGATGGATTTTTCGCGTCCGATGGTTATGGGGAAGATGGTACCGGGGAAGATGACGGCATTTCTCAGCGCGAGGATAGGAATCTCCTCAGGGAGATCCTTTTCTTCGACCTGGGGAACTGGGTCACCGGTCATTACCGGGATTATGTTGACTTCGGCTCCCGAAGGGGAGAAGAAATCCTGGAAGTTGAATTCGTTGTTCATTTATTCTGTTTTGGGGGCTGTGTCATTGTATATGTGTCATTGTATATATATACCTGAGTTCGCCCCGTTTTTAATATCGTTTGCCCGAAAAATCCCTCCTGGGCACAATGCCCCCTCCCTGCCAAAATGTCATGGAAAGGAGGATTCCTTCACGGGTATTTCGGTACCTTATTATATAGTCAATCTCCATGCCAAGGAGGGAAACGGGCGGTCATATCGGGAAAGCGGGCATAGAGTCGCCGCAGTCGGCCCATATGTGCCACTGAAAGCCCTGAGGGCGGGATTGTCGCAAAATGAGCAGACGGGACTGAAAACCTCCACAAAACCCGCTCAGAATGGTCCCCCAAAGGGAAAAATCCCTAATAATCATTTGTTTTTTGGAAAAGTATGTCTACATTTGCAGTCTAGAAAATTTGGTTATGAAGTATCGGAGCCAATTCCGGTACTTTTATTGACACTAGAAAGTAATATTTCAAACAAACATAATAGTTAACAATTATGACAAAGGCAGAGATCGTAAACGAGGTAGCAAAAGCTACAGGTATCGAGAAACTCACAGTTCAGACTGTAGTTGAGGCTTTCATGGAAAGCGTTAAGGGATCCGTTATCAAGGGAGAGCCTGTTTATCTCCGTGGATTCGGCAGCTTCATCATCAAGCACAGGGCAGAAAAGGCGGCAAGGAACATCACCAAGAACACCACGATGACCATCCCCGCTCACAACATCCCCGCTTTCAAGCCTGCAAAGGTTTTCGTTGCCTCTGTAAAATAATCACATTTAAAATTTAGTAATCATGCCAAGCGGAAAAAAGAGAAAAAGGCATAAAATGGCAACGCACAAACGTAAAAAACGTTTGCGCAAGAACAGGCATAAGAAGAAATAACATTCTCCTGCGTCTGCCATTTTAGCAGTCTGCTAGAAGAAAAGGGCTGACCGGGGGAGCCGGTCGGCCTTTTTAAAATTTCAAGTGAAGGAAGAACATTTCTTCCTGTCCGCTGAAATACTGAAAATTCCACATGGAGTCTGAGAAGGAGTCCGTAAAGGACCTGGTAGTTGACGTCAGTTCAACTGAAGTTCACATCGCTCTGCTGGAAAACGGCAGGTTGATTGAACTGAACAAAGAGTCAAGCTCGGGGCGGAAATTCACTGTCGGAGATGCTTATCTCGGCAAGGTGAAAAAAGTGATGCCCGCCCTCAATGCGGCCTTCGTGGACATCGGTGATGAGAAGGAAGCCTTCGTACATTATCTGGATCTGGGGTTGTATTTCGGAGCGTTCGACGAGTTCGTCCGCAACACCAACCCCAACAAGAATCCGGGTGACGAGTTCTCCAGGATAAAACTTGGACCGATACTCGAAAAGGAAGGAAGGATTGAGAATGTGCTCAAACCCGGGCAGATGATCATCGCCCAGATCGTCAAGGAGCCGATCTCCACCAAAGGATCAAGACTGACTGCGGAAATTTCATTGGCGGGACGAAACATTGTACTGCTCCCCTTCGCCGAGAAGGTGAGCGTATCCCAGAAAATCTCCTCGAAGGAGGAGAAAAGAAGACTTGAGACGCTCGTGAAGAGCATACTCCCCAAGAACTACGGAGCGATCATACGCACCGCCGCCGAAGGCAAGAATGCCGCAATTCTGGTGGCCGAGCTCAAATCCCTGATAGCGAAGTGGGAGGGATCCTGGAAGAAACTTTCCGAATCCAAGGGCATACAGCCCCTCTTCAGTGAGTACAGCAAAACCACCACAATACTGAGGGATCTCCTCAATGACTCCTTCTCGAACATCTACGTGAATGACGAGCATGAGTATGAGGAAATCAAGAGATATATCGCCCTCATCTCCCCCGAACAGGAGAAGATCGTCAAACTCTACGAGGGCAAGGAGCCTATCTTCGACCATTATGAGGTCACCAGGCAAATCAAGAGTTCCTTCGGAAAAGTGGTACCGCTCAGACAAGGTGCTTACCTGGTCATAGAGTCTACGGAAGCCTTGAACGTGGTTGACGTCAACAGCGGAATCAGGGCCAAGACAAAGGAACAGGAAGAGAACACCTTCGAGGTCAACAAATACGCGGCCGAAGAAATCGCGAGACAGCTCAGACTCCGGGACATGGGAGGAATCGTGATCGTGGACTTCATCGACATGGAGTCACAGGAACACAGGAACAACCTCTACAAGTACATGACCGAGCTGATGAGCACCGACAGGGCAAAGCACAACGTGCTCCCGCTCACGAAATTCGGTCTGATGCAGATCACAAGACAGAGGGTCCGCCCGGCTACCGAGATAAACACCGCAGAAGTGTGTCCGGTCTGCCACGGAACAGGTAAGATCGCCTCGAGCGTTGTAATAGACGAAAGGATAGAGCGGAGACTTGCGTACTACGTCCAGGAAAAGGACATCAAGTCATTCGTCATCAAGGTGAGCCCTATACTGGGCGCCTACCTTTCACGTGGACTTTTCAACTCCTACGTGAACAAGTGGAAGAAAAAGTACAAATGCAAGATCAAACTGGCTGAAGTCAATGACTTCACAGTCCTGCAAAATGAAATCTACTCTGAGAATGGGGACAAACTGGACAACTAGTTTGTCCCTTTCTTTTGTATCTACGGTTCCTCCGGCATATTGCCCGCATAGCGGCGCCACTTCTCCAGAAGAAGGGTCATATCCTCGGGCATGGGCACTTCGAAATGCACCCTCTCCCCTGTTGAGGGATGGTCAAAGCCGAGAGTCCTCGCGTGAAGAGCCTGGCGGGGACAGATCGAGAAACAGTTCGTTATGAACTGGCGGTAACGTGCGTAGATGGTTCCGGAACGGATCTCTGAACCTCCGTACCTCTCGTCATTGAAAAGAGGATGGCCGATCGATGACATGTGGACCCTGATCTGATGGGTCCTGCCGGTCTCGAGGATACATTCCACTACCGTCACGAACCCGAGTCTCTCAAGAACACGGTAATGCGTCACCGCATGCTTCCCCTTGTCACCTTCGGGATAGATCTTGAACCTCAGACGGTCATTGGGGTCACGGCCGATGTTTCCGGTGATGGTTCCGCTGTCTTCACGGATATTGCCCCAGACGATGGCCACATACTTCCTTTCGATGGAATGCACGAAAAACTGATGGGCGAGGTTCAGCTGGCTGGCGTCATTCTTCGCCACGACCAGAAGACCGGAAGTGTCCATGTCTATCCTGTGGACGAGCACTCCCATCCTTTCGTCCTCGGCGTCCGCATCCTGGGAGATGCCCAGATGGAAAGCGAGGGCATTCACAAGAGTTCCGGTAAAATGTCCGTGACCGGGATGGACGACCATTCCTGCGGGCTTGTTGACGATGAGAAGGTCATCGTCCTCATAAATGATGTCGAGGGGAATGTTTTCGGGACGGATTTCGAAACCGCGCCTTTCGTAAGGCATCATGAAACGGATCACGTCCCCGGGACGGACGATGAGATTGGCCTTGGCCGGTTTGTCGTTGACTTTGACGTAACCGCTCTTTATGGCCATCTGCACCCTGTGACGGGAGGTGCTTTCAAGATGATTGGACATGTACTTGTCGACCCTGAGGGGTTCCTGCCCCGGATCGACGTTCATCCGGAAATGTTCGAACATCCCCTGCTCATCATCTTCGGAAGCTGACGACGCGCCGCTTTCGATGATGACTCCGGAATCCACTCTCCCTTCCTCGAGTTCCTCTCCGAATATGTCCTTGTCTTCGGCCACTCCTTATTCCTTAGTCTTGGGGTCCTTGGAAAGATACAGCGTGACATCCGACCCCATGACGATGGGAGCTCGTGAAGCCGAGGGTGCCTGCTTGTAAACGACGGCGTCAAGGGTGTCACCGTAAGTCTTTATGTCGGAATCGAAAATGAGCTTCGCCACGTTCAGGGAATTGTCGTGAACGGCGTCCACAGCCCTCATGTACTTCATGCCCTTGAAATCGGGGACATAGGTACGGTTGTCTTCGGTATTGAGGCCGACTTCGAGATTGATGTCGGAACCGCTTTCGATCATCGTTCCGGGCTTTATGTCACGTCCCTTGTACAATTGCCTCAGGACATTGTTGGTGGCGATGTCGTTTACGTAGATGAGCTTCCCGAGGTTGATACCGCGCGAAAGGAGCTCCGCCTTTGCCTGTCTCATGGAAAGACCCACAAGATTGGGCATCTGCACCTTCTTGGGCGTTACGGAGTTGATGGTAAGGAGTATCCTCCTTCCGTTCTTGACGTTGCTGCCCGGGGAAGGATTCTGACGGTAGACAACTCCCCTGGCCATCCTTCTTACGTACACGGAGTCGACCACGTCGATCCTCACTCCGGCATGACCCGCAGCCTTCTTGGCTTCCTTCACAGTCATGTTCGTGAAATCCGGAACTGTGATTTCCTTACCGTGGCGGGTGCCCATCTTAAGAAGCATATTGGCGCCCAAAACGAGCAGCAGGACCGCGACAATGGCGGCCACCATATTTTTGGCAAGCCAGGTGAGGAAAGGGACTTCGTCCTTGACCTCTTTCTTCGGGGCTTTCGTGTTTTCGTTCTTTTCCATAAACAATATCCGTCTTGTGGCCTCTACCGGCCGAATAATCTTACGAGACCCTCGATCAGAAGGACAAGACCTATCACCGAGACGATGATTCCCGATATACGGTTTATCCATTGGAGCGTCCCCATCTTGAATGACCGCCGCAGATGACCGAAGAGCCACGAGAAGTTGAACCAGTACACTACGCTTCCCGCCGAAACCGCCAGAATGCACGGAGCGACACTGAGGTCATTCTTTTCCACCTGGACTCCGAAGAACGCGAAAAGGGCCAACATTATGGCGATCGCTCCGGGATTGGAAAGTCCCAAAAGGACCGTCCTCGCGGTATCCTTCAGCCAGAATCCCCCCTCCTTGTCTTCCTTGAGTCTTCGGAACGGGTCCTTGAACGCCATCGAAATGCCCATTCCGAGAAGGATTGCACCTCCTCCTATGAGGATGACGGTTTCGTTGGCGAAAATGAAGTCCTCCGCGACAGTGAGGGCGAACATCGCTATCGTAGCCCATAGGGTATCGGTGAATGTCGCACCCAGTCCTGTCAGGAAGCCGGCCTTATGTCCGTCCGAAAGGGATTTCTGCATAACGAAAATGGCGACCGGACCCAAGGGTGCGGAGGCGCAAATTCCTATCAGAAAACACTTGAGGAACTCTATCAACATCTGCAAGCTGTCACTTATCCTGCAAATATAGCAATAAATATTTGATGGATGAGACAGTAGCCTCACTACCTTTATTCGGACAGGGTACGGAATGCGTCCATTATCACGGTCGGATACCCTTCTGAAGTGAATGCTCCCAACTTGTACTGCCCGGGACGGCATTCCGGTTCCCAGTAGAAAACACCCTGGCACTTGCCGCCGGAAAGGGCGGATTCCTTTATGATCCGGGAGAGTTGGGCTTTCCCCTTTTCCATTACGGAAGGGTCGGATTCGTTGACCTCGAAACCGGTCTCCACGATCATGCACGGTGTTCCGTACTTGGCGTTGATATGGTCGATATTTTCGAAACAATGGGTGATGGACTCCTCTTCATCAGTCTCCAGTCCACTGTCAAGTGCCCAATACGGATACATCGAAAGACCGACGATATCCCACTTCGCCCCGTACTTCCGCAGGGTATCGAGATTCCGGTCGTAAAGGTCCCGGTCGAATCCGTTGTCCAGATGGACTATGACTTCAGCCTCGGGGAAAACGCTTTTCACGGCATCGTAGCCCGCCGAAAATAGTCCCGCATACTGCGAAGGATTGTTCTGAAGATGACCAAGTGATTCGAGTATGGTTATGCTTCCGTCCTCTTCCCTTATGGGGTCACCCCACCAGTCCCCTTTCACCGTCCAGAGGAACCCGTTGGATGTCTCATTCCCGACCTGTACCCATTTCGGGGTTATTCCGTTCTCCTTCAAAAGGCCAAGCACCTCCTTGGTGTGGTCGGCAAGCAAAACTTTCACTTCCTCATAGGAACGGCCGCTCCACGAAGCGGGAATGTTCTGTTTCTTGGGGTCCGCCCAGAAATCGCTGTAATGGAAGTCGACCATTACGGCCATTCCGAGATCATTCGCCCTTTTGGCCTTTTCGAGAAGGTCTTCGGCATCGCAATATCCCCCCTTCTGCGAAGGGTCTACCCACACGCGGAGCCTTACGGCGTCAAGGCCGAGATCCTTCATAAGGGCCGTGCACTCCATGGGAGTTCCGTCTTCAGTATGGAAAACGGCGCCTTCATCTTCAAGTTGAGTCACCCAACTTATGTCAGCTCCCAGCCAGAGATGATTCCGGGGGGCGGACTTCGGTGCGCATGAAAGAATCAGCAGCGGAAAAACAAGGATGGACAATGAGCGAAGGACTTCACGTACGTAATATCTGAATGGTGTCATAGGGGTACCTGATTGAACATTTGAGCGAATATAGGCATTTTTGAGTATATTTGCGAGTTCAGAAAAAGACTTCCTACGATGACCAAGGAACAGAAACAGATGACTCTGCTCTCCGCGATTTCCGCGGTGATGCTCTCGATACCGTATCTCATTCCCCACACGGGAATAATTTCCCTTTTCGCTCTCGTTCCGCTCCTCGCGATGGAAAGGATCGCGACCCTGTCCGGAACAAAGAAACTCTGGAGATGGCACTACCCCACTTTCGTCCTGTGGAACGCCCTCACCACTTTCTGGGTATGCAACGCTACGATAGGGGGAGGCGTTTTCGCAGTTCTCGCCAACGCTTTCCAGATGTCGGTGGTGTTCGGACTTTTCCGTCTGAGCCGGAAGGCGTTCAAGGGAGTTCTTCCGTACATTTTCCTCGCTACCGCATGGATCGCTTGGGAAAGGGCGTATTTCAGCGCCGAGATATCATGGCCATGGCTGGTCCTGGGGAATTCATTCGCCCGTACCCTTTCCCTCGCCCAATGGTATGAATATGTCGGAACCATAGGAGGCTCGGTATGGATCTGGGCCTGCAACCTGGGGCTTTTCGGCATCATGTGTGCCTTGTCAGACGGTTCCTGGACCGGGAAATGGAACATCAAGGCGAAGATCGGTGCCGCTGTTTCGTACGCCATAGTCCTTCTCACTCCCATGGTGACATCCCTTGTACTTTGGTACAGCTATGAAGAGAAGGGCACTCCACTGGAAGTTCTCATAACCCAGCCGAACTTTGACCCTTACCATAAATTCCAGGCCCTTTCCCAGGATCAGCAGAACGCCGTCCTCGAAGGCCTGATAAGGGACAACCTCAAAGACAGGAAGGACAATCCTTCACCCGAGCCTCTTCTCGTCCTCGCGCCTGAAACCTTCACTTCGGATGTCAATCTCGATCTCGTTCAAATGGGAAGGACATTCCGCAGGATGGCGGGCATCCTGACGGAGTACCCGAACGTGAACCTCCTTTTCGGAGCGACAACCTTGAAGTACACGCATTCGGACAAGAGGCCTTCCGATACCGTCCGTGATCTGGGTGAAGGGAATTGGCTGCAGACCTACAATTCAGCCATCATGACCGACGGCACGGCCCGGTACGAAATCTTCCACAAGAGTAAACTCGTCGTCGGAGTCGAAAAGACCCCGTATCCGAAGATTTTCCGTCCGATTGACGACATGCTCGGCGGAGTCATGGGAAGGGACATCGGGCAGGATGAGATTTCACTTCTCCACGTGGAGAACAACGCAGAGGGCAGGAACGCCGTGAGCCTCCCCATCGGATGCGCCATCTGTTACGAATCCGTATACGGGGAATACTTCACCGGATACATCAAGAAGGGGGCGAAGGCGATGACGGTGATAACGAACGACGCCTGGTGGGGAGACACCCCCGGATACAGGCAGCATCTGAGCTACTCTTCACTGAGGGCGATCGAGACAAGACGCGACATAGCCCGATGCGCCAACACCGGGATCTCGGCCATCATCAACCAGAAGGGGCAGATCCTGGAGTCGTCCCCTTGGTGGGAGACAGCTGTAATCCGGAGCAAAATCAACCTCACCGACGGTGAGACGTTCTTCGTAAGGAACGGAGACATAGCGGGAAGGATATGCTCTTTCATGTTCCTGCTGCTCCTCCTCGCCATGGTCGTGAGGCTCATCGTTCCTTCATCAATGAGGAGGAACTGATATGGACTTTTCAGGTAAGGAAATATTCAGCCGCACAGAGCGGCTGGTCGGTACACCGATGATGAAAGCCCTCTCGGAAACCAGGGTCATCATCTTCGGCGTGGGAGGCGTCGGAAGCTGGTGCGCCGAGGGCCTCATCAGAAACGGGATCGGACACCTCACGATGGTGGACTCCGACAGGGTGTCGGTTTCGAACGTGAACCGCCAGCTGATGGCGACAACCAAGACAGTGGGCAGGGTCAAGGTCGAAGCCCTCAAGGAACGTCTCCTCGAAATCAATCCCGACGCTGACATAGTCGCCATCCAGGACATCTTCTCGGCTGAGAATGCCGCTTCTTTCCACCTCGAAGAATACGACTACATAATAGACGCAATCGATTCCCTGAAAGACAAGGCCACTCTGATAATGGAAGCCTGCCGCACCAAGGCCGGTTTCTTCTCCTCGATGGGAGCTGCTCTGAAAGTTGATCCGACCATGATAAAGGTTGCGGAATTCTGGAATGTCAGGGGCTGTCCGCTCGGAGCCGCACTAAGGAAGAAGATCAAACGCTCGGGAGTTCTTCCCGCGAAGAAATTCCTCTGCGTATATGACGAGGAGGTTCTTGAAAACAAAGGAGCCACACCGGTTCCTTCAGCCCTATCCCCCTCTCCCTTGACGGAAGGAAGAGAAGATCTCGCCGACCATGACTGGACTGATTCCAAGGCCGTCGTGAACGGCACGCTGTCGCACATCACGGCCATATTCGGATTCACTCTATGCGGCCTCGTGATGAAGGATATATGGAAGAAATTCCGATAAGAGAAAAACGGGGAAAGATTATTTCACCCTGTCAGGATTCAGGGAAATGAACTTTTCCCAACTTGATGCGCCCTTCACGGAAGTGAGGGGCGAAGTCGTTTCATAGAAGTGGCACATGGCTATCGCCAGGGCATCCGTCGCGTCGAGAGGCTTGTCATGGAACGTTACACCGAGTGTCTTCTGGATCATCATGCTGACCTGTTCCTTGGAGGCTGCTCCGTTTCCGGTAATGGCCTCCTTCGCCCTTCTCGGAGCATATTCCGTAACTCCGATGCCGTATTCCATAGCGGCTATCATCGCGGCTCCCTGTGCACGGCCAAGCTTCAGGATGACCTGGGCGTTTTTCGCGTAGAAGGGAGATTCGAGAGCCATCTCGGTGGGATGGTAAGATTTGCAGACTTCGGAGACTGTCTCATAAATCTGCTTGAGTTTGATATAGGCGTCCTTTTCCTTGCGAAGGTCGAGGATACCCATGTCCACGAAAGACGCCTTCTTTCCGCAAACGCGGATGACCCCGAAGCCAAGGATATTGGTTCCGGGGTCTATTCCCACGATTATGCGTTCTTTTTCGGGCATTGCGCCGAAATTGTTTTTAGTCGATGTAATCGAATCCGGTATAAGGTCTCAGGACCTCGGGGATAACGATGCGGTCAGCTTTCTGGTTGTCCTCCAGAAGGGCAGCGACAACCCTCGGAAGGGCGAGGCTACTGCCGTTGAGGGTGTGGCAGAGCTGGGTCTTGCCGTTCTCGTCACGATAACGGAGGTGAAGTCTGTTGGCCTGATAGCTCTCGAAGTTGGAAACTGAAGAAATCTCAAGCCACCTCTTCTGTGCGGCTGACCAGAGCTCGAAGTCATAGGTGATAGCGGAAGTGAAGCTCATGTCACCGCCACAGAGCCTGAGGATCCTGTACTTGAGGCCGAGGTCAAGGACGAGACCTTCAACATGGGCGATCATCTCATCGAGGGCCTTGTAGCTGTTCTCGGGTTTCTCGACGCGTACGATCTCGACTTTGTCGAACTGATGGAGACGGTTGAGTCCCCTCACGTCCTTACCGTATGAACCGGCCTCACGACGGAAGCAGGGAGTGTAAGCGGTCATCTTCTGGGGGATCTGATCATCGGAGAGGATCTCATCACGGAAGATGTTGGTGACGGGAACTTCAGCGGTAGGAACCAGATAGAAGTCATCGAGACCTACGTAATACATCTGGGCCTCCTTGTCGGGGAGCTGGCCTGTTCCGAAACCGGATGCCGCGTTGACCATCACGGGAGGTTCAACCTCCTTGTAACCGGCGGCGGTGTTGCGGTCGAGGAAGAAGTTGATGAGAGCCCTCTGGAGTTTTGCGCCCTTGCCCTTGTAGACGGGGAAACCTGCACCGGTGAGCTTCACACCGAGGTCGAAGTCGATGATGTCGTACTTCTTCGCGAGTTCCCAGTGAGGGAGAGCGTCCTCGGGAAGACCGGGATCTTCACCACCCATCTTGACGACGACGTTGTCCTCAGCACCTTTTCCGAGGGGAACGTCAGCGCAAGGGAGGTTCGGAAGGAGGACGAGCTTCGCCTCAAGTTCCTTATTGTTTTCTTCCGCCTGGGCCAAAAGGGCGGCTGACTTTGATTTCGCCTCAGCCACTTCTTTCTTCGCCTCTTCAGCTTCAGCCTTCTTTCCTTCTTTCATGAGCTGTCCGATCTTTGCGGACATCTTCTTCTGGTCGGAAAGTATGGCGTCGCTTTCGGTCTGGAGACGGCGGCGGTTGGTATCGAGGTCTATGATTTCGTAAACGATCTGACGGGCGTCGAAATTCTTGACGGCGAGTCTTTCGATAACTTTCTCCGGATCGTCACGGAGCATCTTGAGAGTAAGCATATGTCTTTTGCTGTTTTCCTGGATTGTTTTCAAAAGAAAAAGAGGACTTCACCTCGAAGCGAAGTGTGTCCTCTTCTATCTTTCCGTCTTCGAGTCTTAGTTCTCAAAGGGAACTACTGAAACGAAGGACTTGTCATCACGCTTCCTGGTGAACTTGACAGTACCGTCAATGAGAGCGTAGAGAGTGTGGTCTTTGCCCATACCGACGTTCTTGTCGGGATTGTGGACTGTACCCCTCTGGCGGACGATGATGTTACCGGCCTTTACAACCTCACCACCGAACTTCTTAAGACCAAGTCGTTTGCTATGCGATTCACGACCGTTCTTTGAACTTGATTGACCTTTTTTATGTGCCATAATGAATTCTCCTTTTAAAAATTAAGCGATAGCGTCGATTTTGATCTTGGTGAGCTTCTGGCGGTGACCGTTGAGCTTCTGGAATCCTTTACGACGGATTTTCTTGAAAACGAGAACCTTCTTGGCCTTGACATCGTCATCAAGGACAGTGGCTTTGACTACAGCTCCGTCAATGTAGGGAGCACCGATCTTGACTGCTCCGTCTGCATCGATGAGGAGCACCTTGGAAAATTCGACAGACTCGTCCTTCTTCGCAGCAAGACGGTTGACGAAAATTTCGTTGCCAGCTTCAACTTTGAACTGCTGGCCTGCAATGTCAACAATTGCGTACATCTGTTAATATAAACTCTTAAAGTCCGAACCGTAAGCGTCAGCTCCCGTAGGCTGCTCTTTCCGTGCTCAGCGGTCATAAAAATTTTTGGGACTGCAAATGTAGTGATTTTTCGGGATTTCCAAAAAATAATCACCGCACTTGGTCCCAAAATCTTAAACTTTTCGGCCTTGACCTGAGGAAATGGCCCTATTTCTCCGAAATCAGCTTCCTGAATTGCTCCATTCCCTTGGTCGCCACATCCTTGATATGGGTTATCCTCTTGTCATGGACGGGCACATCCTGGGGATCTATGATGTAAATGGGCGTATCCATGGAAGCGTACGTGTAAAGGCCCGCCGCCGGATAAACCTGCATGGAAGTTCCGACAATGAGGAGAATGTCCGCACCCATCACGGCGTTGGCCGCGGTTTCTATTTTCGGGACCGCTTCTCCGAACCAAACGATATGCGGGCGGAGCTGGGATCCGTTCGGAGCCTTGTCGCCGATATGGATTTCGGTATAGCCGATGTCGAAAACTTCCTTCTCGGAAAACGTATCGTCATATACGCCGTGCTCGGGACGTACCTTGGTGAGCTCGCCGTGAAGATGGATTATCCTTGTGCTGCCGGCCCTTTCGTGGAGGTTGTCCACGTTCTGGGTGATGACGGTCACGTCATAATCTTTCTCCAACTCGGCGATGGCGAGGTGTGCGGCGTTGGGCTTCACTTCCTTCAGCTGCATACGCCTCAAGTTGTAGAAATCGATAAGAAGCGAAGGATTCCTGTACCATCCTTCTATGGAAGCGACGACCTGGGGATCGTAATTGTCCCAGAGTCCTCCGTTGTCCCTGAATGTGCTCACGCCGCTTTCGGCGCTTACGCCGGCGCCCGTCAGGACGACCAATTTCTTCTTAGCCATGGTTTAGAGTGTCATTTGTGGAATTTGTGTAAGTATATACGTCGAAGAAAACATTTCATTTCAACTTACTTCATTTCATAATAGAATTTACGGACCCAGTATTCGAACAGCGGGTCAATGACCTGTGGTTCATCCCTCTCGTTGAAGGAAATGATCTCCTTTTTCATGAGGGCGTCCTTGAGTCTCTTGACATTCGCCGAGGAGTTGAGGGAGTACTTCGCTATGACGTCGGCGGCGCTGAACTTGGTGTGTCCGTCGAGGATAGCACGAAGAAGGCTCACCTGGAAGGTGGTGAGATTGTTCATCGTGGCCATGAATCTCGGCTCGTGGATCGATATTATGATATCGAGGGCATCCAGAAGCGTAGCCTCCACTATATATCCTTTTGAAAGGGAATCGCAGATCGAGATGAAATGGTTCAGATACCACAGATTCCCGCGGAAAAGACGGTATGCGCCGAGGAGAAGATCCCTCTCGACGACCTTTCCGCCGGAAAGGAATCCCTTCACATAATATTCCACCGCATCCTTCGCCTCGACATCATGGAGATGGACCCTTTCAACCTGCCGGTAGAAAAACCTTCTCTCTTCGAATATGTGCTTCATCGCATTGAGGCATGACCCCGAAAGGATGAGGGAGCACTTCGCCCCCTGCTGCCCCTGGACAGAAGCCAACACTTTTTCAAGGGCCTTGTACACCCTTTCCCCTTCTCCGGTCTGGTCCAGATTCTGGAACTCGTCCATCATGAGGATAATGGACTGCCCCTTTTCCTTGGCTATCTTCCAAGGGAGCTCCAGCATCGATGAAATGTCATTGTCGTCTATGTCCCAGTTGAGGGAAACTATCCTGTCATGGTCGGAGAACTCCCTCTGGTCGAATACGAAATGCGTCCCGTCGAGATGACGCGATATGAGGTCCGAGTATTCCGCCGGAGTGGAAGCCACCGTTCTCAGAAGGGTCGTGCCCATCCTCGTGAGGAAAGCGGAGACTGTCCTTATGTTGAGGAGGCTGAAGTGGCCGATGAGGAACTGATGGCCACGGAGACGCATATTGAAGAGCGTCTGCTGGATAAGGGACATCTTTCCGCTCTTGGGAGGTTCATAGATCACGATCTGTTCTCCCTGTGAGAGGAGATTAGCGAGAATGTTGCAGTCATCCTTGCGTCCGATGAAGTTCCTGCCTGTTACATATTTGTCATATATGAACGGAGAATCCATATCTGTATCCCTATAGATTACGTGTTAAAACAACTTTGTTACGCAAATATATCAATTTTTTCACTATGAGCCCATTCCGATGAAAAAGAATTGCGGGAAAATCTTGCGGACAAAGTATCGGAGCCCGGACAAGGCCCCCTATTCCACGGTCCGAGGGAATGAAAAAACTCAGAAAAGTCTCTGAAGCATAAAGTTTCCAAAAAAATTTTGCAAATCCGCTCTTTTGACTTACCTTTGCACCCGCTAAAGAAAAAGGGGGTGATTTTATTATGATTATTGTACCACTGAAAGAAGGCGAGAACATCGAAAGGGCTCTCAAGAGATTCAAGAGAAAATTCGAAAAGACAGGAGCAATCCGTGAGCTTCGCGCACGCAAGAACTTCGAAAAGCCTTCAGTAAAGAAGAGAATTCAGATGCAGAAAGCTATCTACGTACAGCATCTGCAGCTTGAGGACGAGCAGTAGTTTTACTTCTCTTCCCGGAATACACATGGAAGTGTCCGAAAGGATGCTTCCATTTTTCGTTTGTGCCGCCGCTCGTGCGGAATATTGTCGAAATACGCTTTCGCCGCTCCCTTTTCACGAAATAGAATATTATCTTTGTAGGGATGTCCCTTCGGGACAGCTGCAGGGAGATGAGTTCAAACACACCGACAGAATCCGCCGGCAGTGCCGCCGCACCCGTTCGAAGACGCAAGTACCGCCTTCTCAAAGGGGTGCTCCTGACCCTCGTCTCACTTGTAGCCATCGTTCTCATAGCCGTCCAGATTCTGCTGAATTCGTCCTTCCTCACAAAAACGGCGAACAGAATCGCATCCTCCTACATCGACGGTGATGTCTCCTTCGGGAAAATCGACGCCTCGGTATTCAGAAGCTTTCCTTTCGTCCACCTGAGCATAGACGATTTTTCCCTCACATATCCGCATGACAGGTTCTCGGAATTTGATTCCATCGGTGTCATAAGTCCATTCCGGGATGAAGGAAGAGGCACGGAGAAGGACACTCTGGCCTCGTTCCGCAACCTGACCGTCTCGATGAACTACATGGCGGCGATCAAGGGGGACATAAGAATACATTCGGGAGAAATCGGAGGCGCAAGGGTGTTCGCCCATCTTTTCGATGACAGGAACGCTTCCTGGAACGTGTTCGGCGAGCAGTCAAAGGATACCGTCTCTTCCCCTCTCCCGAAGATAATCCTCAGGCACATCGCGCTTCGTGACAATCCCCACGTGGTGTTCACTGACATACGGGACACACTCTTTGCCCTTGTCGATGCTGAGCGGTTGGTATTCGACGGGATGGTGGACATTTCCGACTTCTCCAAGCACAAGATAGGACTTGACATGGAGAAGATGACCCTTCTGGGAAGACTTCCTTCGGACTCCGCATCGGTATCGCTGAAGCATCTGGGGATAAACGAACGGAAAGAAGGCTTCGACGTTGACGCCTCGGCCGACGCCCTTATCGCACTGGCCGGGAAAAAGGCGCTTTCATTCCCGCTGGATCTCTCCGGAACCGTTTCCTTCCCCGACAAAGATTTCAGGAGCATATCGGTGAAGGACCTCAGTGCCAAGGCCGCGATGCTTTCCCTCTCCGGAGAAGGCGACGTCAAACTCTACGGAGACAGCACATACGTAAGGGCTGAGGCACTTTTCGACGACTGCCCGGTAAAGGAAGTAATGGATTACTTCGGGGATTTCCTGCCGAAGGAAGCGAAGAACCTCAAGACCGACGCCAGGATATCCCTCACCGCCCTTTGCGACGGAATGTACATACCGGAGAGCAACACCCTTCCGGAGCTTATCGCACAGATAAACATCCCGAAGACCAACGTTTCCTACAAGGGATTCGATTACAAGGGAGTGATCGCGGCTGACGTGAATGCGATGACGGACAATTACGGGAAACTCGACGTGTCTTTGGATGAACTCGAAGTGGACATCGCCGGAATCAAGTTCAAGGGGACGGGAAGCGCTGAAGATCTTCTGGGCGACGATCCGCTTTATTACGTCGACCTTGGAGCCAGCGCGGCTCTCGACACCTTCAATGAATTCCTGCCGGAAGGGATGTACGCTTCAGGCGATATAGAAGCCGGAGTTGAGGGATTCATCCTCCAGTCGGATATCGACCCGTACAATTTCGCGATGGCCGATCTGGAAGGATTCGTACGGAGTGACGGAATCGTGTTCAGGGACGAGCCCGATTCTCTTTATGCTTTCCTCGACAAGACCGATCTCCATCTTGAGAAGTTCGGCGACGGAATGCTTCTTTCGGGATCACTCGGAGTGAAGGGAACGGTTGACAGTCTCTACGCCACATACGGCAAGACGATGTTCATCCGTGGAAGACGGTTATCCCTGGCCGCCCAGAACGCCAAGGAGATAATTTCGGAGGAGTTCGGGCAGGAAATGCACCCTATCGTAGGAAACCTCAATGCCGAATCCATCGCCATGACTGGAGAAGATTCCCTGTACGTAGGACTACGGAACACACGCAATTCCTTCAAATGGTCAAGCCGTAAAAGAGGCGAGGCCGTCTCTCCCCTTCTGACTGTTTCGAGCAGGAACTCCTCTCTCGGATTCAGGCAGGGAGTGAACAGAGCCAGACTCGACGAAGTGGGCATCAATCTTTCCGCCATAAAGACATCGGTGGAAAGGGACGCACGGAGGGAAAGGACGCTCGATTCCCTCGGGAAGATGTATCCCGGAATAGAAAGGGATTCACTTATGAAGATCGCCGGAATCGGACCCCGCAGGCCCGCCCGCAGCCTCCGCAAGAGCAATGACGACTTCGGATCATACGGGGACCTGAACCTCCAGCTCAGCGAAAGTCTCTCCGAATATATGCGTGACTGGGATCTGAGCGGACACCTCCAGGTAGACAGCGGACTTGTGATAACGCCCTACTTCCCGCTCAACAACAGGCTGTCCGCCTTCGACGGCTCATTCACCAACAATCAGGTGAACATCGACTCGATGACGATTCTATCCGGAGAGTCCGATGTGAGCGCGAAAGGCAAGGTGACAGGACTTCGGGGAGCGCTCCTAAGGAAAGAGATGTTGGACCTTGAGCTTGCACTGACATCCGAGCGTCTCAACGCGAACGAACTTCTGGCCGCATACGACAAGGGCGCGAAGTACGTTCCCGAGCAAAGGGACGCCGCGATGGACGAGAGGGTCTCGGACGGGGAATACCTCTCCAGGGTCGCGACGGACACTCTTTCCAACGCCACTTCCGAGGAATACTCCCTCATCGTGATACCGTCCAACCTGGACGCCACCATTTCCCTCCAGGGAAACGAAATAGATTACTCCGACCTCATGGTAGACTGGTTCGCTTCCGACATCAACCTGAGGGAAAGGTGCATCCAGATAACGAACACGGTGGCGACCTCCAACATGGGCGACATCTATTTCGAGGGATTCTATTCCACAAGGAGCAAAGATGACGTCAAGGCAGGATTCGACCTCAACCTGGTGGACATAACGGCCGACAAGGTCATAACGCTCATCCCCGCTGTCGACAGCATAATCCCGATGCTGAAGTCCTTCAAGGGGATGCTGGACTGCGAAATGGCGGCGACCACCCAGTTGGACACCAACATGAACTTCATTCCCCCTTCGATTGACGGAGTGCTGAAGATCGCAGGAAGCGACCTGTACCTGGAAGCGGACGGAGCGATAAGGAAGCTCGCCAAGACCCTGATGTTCCGTGACAAGAGGATCGGACACATCGACGACATGTCGGTGCAGGGACTTATCGGGAATTCGGAAATCGAGGTATTCCCCTTCATCCTCGGTGTGGACAGGTACCAGCTGGCGATGAGCGGAATCCAGAACTTCGACCAGAGTTTCCAGTACCACGTGTCCGTACTGAGGTCTCCCCTGCCCTTCAGGATCGGAATAAACCTGTGGGGCGACTTCGACAACTGGCGGTACTCCATCGTACGGCCAAAATACCGGAACACCAACGTGCCCGTATTCACCGCCCAACTGGACCAGATGCAGGGCAATCTCGTGGAATCCATCCACAACATCTTCTCCAAGGGCGTCGAGAGGGCTGTTGCGCAGAACAATGCCGAAAGAGGCACGATCGACGACATGAAGACCATGATCGGTTACGACGGTTCCCTGGAATCAGGATCCCTGTCGGAAGAGCAGATGAGCCAGCTGGATTCCCTCCAGAGAGCGGATTCCCTTTCAACCGGGGTGACCCTTTTATCCGAAACGGGCCAAGGTACGGCTTCTCCGTCACTTGATTCCCTGCTGAACGCGAAGATCGACGCCATGACTTCCGGAGCCGTTTCCGGGAACAAGGAAGGCATATCAGTCAAAAAACAACAACGGCTCGCCAGAAAGGATGAAAGAAAGGCGTTCCGGGAATCGGTCAAGGATCTCACCTGCTGCCAGAGATTCAAGGCATGGATAAGGCGAAACAAAGAAATCAGATCAATCAGATAAATGAACAGCAACGAAACGATAGAAGTATCATTGTATTTTTCACCGTTCGATGAAGAATACGCATACATTGTCGAAGCGGAACTCTCCGAACTCCCCTACGACTCATTCATGATCGACGAGAGTGAAGGGCTCACTCCGTGCATAAAGGCGTACATCGGGAAGGAAGACTACGACCCAAGGGCACTGAAGCTTCTCTTAAGCGGGCTTGAAAGGGAAGTGACGTTCACCGCCAACATGATTCCGCCGCAGAACTGGAATCTCAAATGGGAGCAGCAGTTCACCCCTATCGTCATCGGACGGGACGTCCTGATAAAATCCGTCAACCATACCGAAGATGACATCGCCCTGGCCAGGATAGAAGCCGGCGTGAAAGCCAAAAGAAGCAGATACAATATCCGCATCAATCCAAACATGGCATTCGGGACCGGACATCATGAGACCACCCGGATGGTAATGAAGTCCATGCTCGCGAGGGCGGATGAATCCATAAAAGGGAAGGTGATCCTCGACATGGGCTGCGGTACCGGCATCCTGGGAATTCTTGCGGTGAAGATGGGAGCGTCCAAGGCCTACGGAATCGACATCGATGCCGTAGCCGCGCAATCGGCATTCGACAATGCCCACCTCAACCGCGTGTCAAGACACTTCGAGACATACTACGGCGACGCCTCACTTCTGCAGATGGGAAAATATGACACTATCCTCGCCAACATCCACCGGAACATAATCCTCCAGGACCTGCCCACATATCTTAGGAGCCTGAAAAAGAAAGGTACCCTCATCCTTTCGGGATTCTTCGACACGGATTGCGCCGACATAATAGCCGAGGCGGAAAAGCTCAGTCCCGGAATAACTGTCGAAAGGACATTGTACGAAAAAACAGTCGCCGACGGCTCCACATGGGCGTGTATCACACTGGTTACAAAATGAAACGCATTTTGCTCATAAAAGACCCCACAAAGGGACGATATACGTATATTTTAAAATGTTACAACAATTACAAAACGTTATAATCGTCAAAATATTTGTTAATTAAGAACGTTTAACTTTTCTTTGTCGTGAGGGGCAGGAAGGTCCTGCTTCGGAACGAAATTAAAAACCGCAATCGCCATGTACTACACAGCAGAAAGCTACGTCAAGGATTTCATGGATGGTATCATCGCCCGCAATCCCGGGGAAAACGAATTCCATCAGGCAGTAAGGGAGGTAGTTACCAGCCTCGCTCCTTACATCGTCGCTCACCCTTACCTCATTGACCGCAAAATCATGGAAAGGATTGCGGAACCCGAGAGGGTCATCATTTTCAGGGTACCTTGGATTGATGACGAGGGCAATGTCCAGATCAACCGCGGTTTCCGCGTACAGATGAACAGTGCCATCGGTCCCTACAAGGGCGGTATCCGCTTCCACGCATCGGTCAACCTCTCGATCATGAAGTTCCTCGCCTTCGAGCAGACCTTCAAGAACTCACTCACTACCCTTCCCATGGGTGGAGCAAAAGGAGGTTCAGACTTCAACCCCCGCGGAAAATCAGACGACGAGGTCATGAAATTCTGCCAGAGCTTCATGACTGAGCTCTTCCGTCACATCGGAAAGGACACCGACGTTCCCGCAGGCGATATCGGTGTGGGCGGTCGTGAAATCGGTTACCTGTTCGGCCAGTACAAGAGACTGCGTGACGAGTGGGGCGGAGTCCTCACCGGAAAGGGTCTCGGTTGGGGCGGCAGCCCTCTCAGGCCCGAGGCTACAGGATACGGCCTGTGCTACTTCACCAGCGAGATGCTCGCCACCCGCGGTGATTCCTTCGAAGGAAAGACTGTCCTCGTTTCCGGCTCCGGAAACGTCGCTCAGCACGCAACCGAGAAAGCTACCCAGCTCGGAGGAAAGGTCGTCACAATGTCCGACTCCAACGGTTTCATCTATGATCCCGACGGAATCGACGCTGAGAAACTCGCCTACGTCAAGGAACTCAAGAACGTCTACCGCGGAAGGATCCGTGAGTACGTGGAGAAATATCCTACAGCAACCTACTATCCCGACCAGAGGCCCTGGTGCATCAAGTGCGACATCGCTCTTCCTTGCGCAACCCAGAACGAGATCAACGAGGAAGAGGCCAAGATGCTTATCGCCAACGGTTGCACCTGCGTAGCGGAAGGAGCCAACATGCCTTCAGAGCCCGGAGCAATCGCAGTATTCCAGGAGGCAGGTATCCTTTACTCTCCCGGTAAGGCTTCCAACGCAGGGGGTGTCGCGACTTCCGGTCTCGAGATGACACAGAACTCAATGAGGCTCAAGTGGACTCCCGAAGAGGTCGACGCCCAGCTCCACAGGATCATGAAGGACATCCACGAGGCTTGCGTCAAGTACGGAAAGGACGAGAACGGAAACGTCAACTACGTCAACGGCGCCAACATCGCAGGATTCATCAAGGTCGCTGACGCGATGATGGCCCAGGGTCTCGTATAAAGACCATATCCCCTACGGGGATTGCCATATATGTGTATTGAGGGGAAGCCACCATGGTTTCCCCTCTTATTTTTTCCGGCCTCGCTGCCATATGCTCCCGTTTCCCCGCTGCTATGATACAAACGTCCCCGCCGGAAAACGGCAGGGACATGAAGTCTTTTGGATAGTTTTCTCACGGTATATATTCCGGGTTAGAATTTGACGTCAAATAGCTATATGTATAAGTATTATAACCATTATTATCTGAATGAACAGCGAAACGGGGTAAGCCAGATTGTAGCTTGAATCCATCGCCTGGGAAGAGTACTTCCGCCTCAGCATGTTGATGGCGAAAGGAGATGTCGACGACGCCGCGATGCAGCCCATCACCCTGGCGGGGTTGAAATGCATCAGGTGACATCCGATGAGGGCGACAATGAGGGACGGCAGGGCAGAAAGGATGAAGCCGTAAACGAACCACATGTACCCTCCGGAAGAAAGCAGAGGAAGGAGCGAACTGCCGCACCCCAAGCCGATCGTCGCAAGCAGAAGCGCAAGACCGGTTTCGCGGATCATCAGGATAGCGCTAGGAGTAGTATACGTCGTGATCCTCCATGAAGGACCGAACTTTCCGAGGAGAACGGCTATAAGGAACACTCCGCCGGAAAGACCCAAACGCAAAGGTGAGTCCATGCCGGGGAGATTGAAAGGAATCGCTCCGAGAACAACTCCGATCGCCATACCGAGGAAAATCGGAACGAGATACGGCCAGTCGAGTTCACGGTTGCTGTTGCCCACGAGTGAGGCCACCTTGGAAACGTCCTCAGCCTTTCCGGACACCGTTATCCGGTCTCCGACCTTGAGAAACATGCTGTCAGTGGGAAGAATCTGGGCAGATCCCCTTATGACCCTCAAAAGAGTGACTCCGTACTTACGGAGGAATCCGAGTTCCTTGACCGTATGTCCGGTAATGGTGCTGCGGGTAACGACAAGGTTCTTCTTTGCTCCGAGCGAAGCTTTCACCGCCCTGGAGGACTCGTCAATGGAAATTTCCGTTCCGAACAGAATGGCCGCGGTCTTGGTATCGTCCGGATCCGATTCCACAAGAATCCTGTCCCCTTTCTCGAGAACGGGGTCATCGCACTCCATGAGAATGTCGTCCCCTTTGGTTATGTTGACCACAACGAAATTGCCTTCGAGCTTATCCTTGACCTCCGAAAGATGCTTTCCGAAAATCGCGGGATTGGTGACTTCCATGAAGGCGGTATTGATGTCATCGTCCGCGATGGCCGAGACCGAATCATTCACCGACTGGCCGGAAGAAAGTTTGGTGATCAGCCAAAGGACGAAACCAAGTCCCAGAACTCCTGCCGGATATGCCAGAGAGAAAGCTACCCCGATACGGCTTGAAGCCGTAGGATTCTCCACCTCTGAGAGGAATGTTCCCGTAGCGGCATCATACCAGGCCTGCTGGGCGGTACCGAGTCCCGGGACACCGTTCACGGCACCCGTAGCGATACCGACGAGAGAAGCCGAATCTTCGCCCGAAAGAGCTCCGATAAGGAAAACTCCCGCAAAAAGGAGTATCACCTGCAGAGCCGCGATGGAAACGGATTTGAGACGGTATCCCCTACCGGAGAACTGGAATCCTTCTCCGACCTGGAGACCAACGGAAAAGACATATACGATGAGCCCGAATTCCTTCAGAAAATGCAGGAACAACTGGTCGGTCCTGGCGCCGAAGGCGGCAGAAACGATGCCTACGAAGAGCACCCAGATACTTCCGGTACGGACCCCCTTGATACGTATCCTGCCCAGAAGAAGTCCGATACCGATAACGAAACAAAGAATCATCAGAGAGTGGCCTGTTCCCACTCCGAGGAAGAAATCTCTCATAAACGAATTTTACAATGGTGAGAATTGCAACTTGAATCCGGACAGTCCGGAAACCGGAACCGTCATTTCCGACGGTCAGCGGGTATTTGCGGAAAAAGGGTGGCACCTCTTCGGATACCACCCTTCAATTTCCGGGGATGCTATCGATCGTACTCGAATCTGACATCGATAGGAACATGCTCCAGGCGGAGGTTCATGTTGTCAGCCTTGTAGTTGGCGGTAGTTTTCGCGTATTTGTCCTCGAACTCCTTCGCAAAGGCGACGTCTCCGGTAGCCTGGGTCTTGAGAATAAGGCTCGCAAGCTGCTCGATACTCTCCTCCATCTTCTTGAAGTTGATGGAATAGTGACCATTGTTACCTCTCTTGAAGGCGCCCTGCTCTGCAAGGTAGTTGTAGATCATGATGTTGGATTTTCCGAGAGCGGACTCCTCACCGAAACGCTCAGACCTCACGAGGCTGATGAAGAATGTCGTAAGGGCGTTCTCCTTGGTGGCAAGCCATGAAAGGTTGTGCTTGTCGACCATCTTGAGGACGAGATACTCTCCGAGGGCGTAGGCTTTGGCCTTCTCCCAAGTAAGAGCGGATGCTCCGAGAGCGTCAGATACGCTTCCCTTTCCGTTGACGGTTTCCTTGACACCGAGGCCATGGGCAACCTCACGGAAGGCGACATTCCAGTAGAAAGCTTCAGGATCCACATTGGCGGCACCGTCCTTATCGAAAAGAACGTTTGCGGAAGGACGGATGATACGGTTGAATTTCTCCATCAGGACATTGCGAAGAAGAATGGTCCTGGTTCCCTTCTCAGCCTGTACCTTGGGATCATAAGGGAGATTGATAGCGATAACCTTGACTCCGGCATTGGCCTGACCCGCATAGTAGAGGGCGTCGCAGCAGAAGATATTGGAAGAAAGACCGGGTTCGAAGGTCTTGTATTCCGCAGGGCAAGGAAGGCTCTGCTGAAGTTCGGGAAGCATTCCGACATACTTCTTGAGGAGCTCCGTCCTGTCGAGGTCCTTCAGGAGAACGAAAGCCTCATAGGAGGTCTTCTTTCCGTAAAGCTGGTCGTCATCGGTCTGGTTGGGGCCGATTACGAGGTCCATCTTGCTGTCGTCCATGTCGAGCCATGCGAGGTCGCTCTCATAGTAGTTGTCCGTACGGAGAGCCTCGATCTTCTTGAGAAGGTAATTCTTGACTGAAGGCTTGATGGTGATGTCGGCTGCGGCAGCGAGGCGTACGGCGATCTTCTCGATGTTCTCGCTGTACTCATCGTGATACCATACGGTCTTGAGCGAACCGTCTTCGTTCCTCCTGATGAGGGTGTAAGGGCTGTTCTTGTCAGGATCGTCGAACGCCTGGAATTCAGCGTCGGTCATGTCAGCGGGATAGAAGTTCACACCCGCGGGCCTCGGTCCGTAACCCTCGACAAAAGGCTGGGCGTTGATTCTGTCCCAAGGACCGTAATTGATCATCGCATATTCTCTCTGATCGGCGTTGGGGAGATTTTCCATAAGGGACTTGTCTCCGAAATACTGCTTCCAGTAGATCTCGTCAACCTGATCGGCGGCAAATTTGTATAAGTTGAGGACTTCTTTTCCGTTGTCGCTTATGTCGGAAAGGTCAGGAGTCGCGATCTTCACAACGGCATACTCCTGGATATCCTTGGATACCTTGGATTTGTGAGTAGGGTTGCAGGCCACGATCACCGCGGCAACTGACAACATGATGAATAATTTCTTTATATCCATGACTATGATTATAACAATTGCTTTATAAATATTTCGCAAAGTTAATCACGCCCTTTGAGACAAACAATTTTTGATGTGACTTTTTGAAAAATCATAAGGCTTTTGCCGTATTCCGGGGACGTGGAACTTGAACAATGACAAAAACAATACTTTGCGAATTCCTTAAAAGTACATATCTTTGCAATCCCTTTCCGGACACAGACTTCGGCAGCTTCCCAAGGCCGATTTCAGCGATGGGTCCATGTTACGGCCTTCCGGATAGGTTTTGCGGGTGTGTTGAAATTGGTAGACAAGCCAGACTTAGGATCTGGTGCCTTCGGCGTATGGGTTCGAGTCCCTTCACCCGCACGAAACTCCCGGCAGAGGGAGTTTTTTTGTGTCTTTTTTGTATATTTGCGAAGATATGTCTAAGAAAGAGTGCATACAA
>ODAI013233821.1_pt1 | contig 40329 bp, 41 predicted proteins | sample 1539321 | NCBI WGS metagenome assembly ODAI01 (sample SAMN02144231, study PRJEB22623) | gut metagenome | biome: sheep rumen | host: Ovis aries | place: New Zealand
CTTCATCATCGTCGTCTTCTGCCTTCTTTTCTTTTTTGTCACTTTCCAGCCCCACAAATATTCCTGCCAAAGCCGTCATGGAGAATAGCGAGAAAAACGCCGTAACCCACGAATGGTCCAAGTAGAGCGCCCATGCCCCCATAGCTACGAATATGAACAGCGTGGCAAATGCGTAAAACATGCCTCGCAATTTCACCTTCACTTGGTTCTTTATCTTCAGCGTTTCTTTATCTTGGTCGCGCTTGATGATTTCTATTTTTTCCCGCTGCGTTTTATGCCTCTCTTCCTGTTCCTTTCTTGTAGTTTCAATGAACAGGTCGATGAACCGAGGGTCTACTTTCTTGAATTGCTCCAATTCTTGCGGAGAAGGCAACACGTTGTCATCCTCTGAGAGAGTCTTCACAATTTGTTTTCCAGACCCTTGCGGAGTATCGAGGACAGTCTCTTTTTGTTCTATTTGTTTCTTAGCCATACTGTGTTGTTATTTTGTCAAAAGACCTTTTCATGTCTCCCTTAATGTTCCTTTGGTCTTCTCTCAGGCTTTCTGCATCAGTCTCATGCTTGAACAAGTCTTTCCTCAACTCGTCCATGCTGTCAGATTTGTCAAAATTGACCTTATACATGTTTTTGATAGACTTGCCTATTTCCATCCAACCATTAAACACACTTATAGCAATATCTTTTATGATATCAAAAAATCTATTCATTGCTGCCATTTCATTTCCTTTCTCTTATGCCATTCCGTTCCGCAAAGATAATGTCGAAAAACGACATTTGCAAATAAATCAATAAATAAAAAAGAATATAATTAACAATTAACATTAATTCGGTTTCATAGAATATTTCTCCTGCACTCGGAAGATTGTTCGTTGACACAAAAGTGCCTTTCATATAAAACACATTCATGACTCAAAAAGTAAAAGTATCAATTATTTCTTTTGTTTCTGTCTTGGACAGATCAACCTCAAAAAAGATAAGAGTTCCATATAAAGAAAAGTCAGTTTTGTAAAACTTACTGGATTTATCCGTTCTCATGAATAGAGCACTTCCACTGAAAATTCTTGCAGTAGCGGAGCTGTCCATAGTATTAGATAATCCGTAGCCTTTATTTCTATCAGTTTGCCTGGGAGAAGCAAAGGTTTGAGGAAGATTATAAATAATGGTTCAAATCAAGAATGCCCTCTCTTTCTCCATAAGAATCGGGTGTGAATATATGGAAATAGATAGATGATGATATGATTGATTCGTGAAGCTTTGCTTTCTTGATGAAAGGTATGTCCTTCATCAGGAAGGGTGTGCTGCTTTTTTTTCTTAAATGATTAAGATAACATTTGTCAATATAGCGAGCTTCGTTGAGTTGGTCAGCCATGTTCAAGTTCGATAAAATCTCCGATTCCTCATCATTGTTTTTGCAAGGAGGACTGGCGGCAATGAAATCAATGATGACGTTTTCAAGGCTGTAACCGTTACAAATAGAGAGGAACATGTGCATCTTCATAAAGGTGAAGAAATCCTGTTTAAAGGCATCTTCTATTTTTAAGTAACTCGATTTCAAATCAACAAAAAACAGATGAGTGTTCCCATTGTAATCACAGAAAGAAACACCATCGCAGTCCTTATCTGTCAAGAAGGAACTCCGATCGCCAGTCATTTTGCTAAGGCCTTTGTAAAAATCATTGTCAATGATTCCAAAAGTGGCACCATCCATCTTCAATATAAGCTTTCGGAAGGTGGCCAAAGCGTCGGATTCCATTATTACCCAAGTATTCGAACTACAATGGCAGTCGTGTGATTTCTTGTCGTAGATTGAAATCAAAGAATCAATGATTTGCATCCTCCAGTTCCTTTTCTAATTCCGTCTTGATGGTTAATGTATCCTTAAGTGCCTCGTGAAAAGCCGAGAAAGGGATTCCGTTTGACATGTCCTGCCTTACAGCGATGGAATGATCGTTTTCTCTGACGAGTAGGTAAGCTGAGATATCGCTTTTGTCAATATGCAAATTTGGATCGAGTCCAAGACGGTCACATGTTCTCATATAAACACTGATATCCTTATCAATGCTCCGCCTGTACAGTTCATGAAGCATTGACAGTTCATTGATCCTTCTTAAAAAGTAGTCGCTATGAGTGGTTACCTGTATAAATGCACCTGAAAGCATAAGGCTCCCGATAATATCGGCCATCATTCGTTGCTTCAGAGGATGGAGATGAGCTTCAGGTTCATCAATCATGATGGCAGACTTGCTGATGTCAGAATTCTCTATGAGAAATTCTATAGATGCAAGTTCACGGATGGAGGCAGCAGCTGCGCTTAGTGGCATCTCTTCGTCTCCAGTGGAGTAGATGTATCTGTTTTCCTGATGTCTGACAGAACCATCAAGTACACGTTTCAGCAAGGCTGTCAAATGTTCAGATGGTTGTATGCTTCTGGGTTTGGATGCAACCAAACTGAGTAAATCCTTTTTGAATTCTGCATACATGCCCGTCAAAGGTGTGACATTCTCAGTGAGCATTGTCCCTCTCGATGGAGGGAAAACGAAAGTCTCAGTCAGGTTCTTGAAATCACCAAATATCTCTTGGATGAGATAAAATCTGAAAAGGAAGGCAAAGGGAGATTCATCACCCAGCACACCAGAATCCTTGATACGATAAGTCAAGCCAGGAAGGGACAGTTGGATGTAAGTTTCGATTTCACTACCTAAGACTTCCATATCCTCCTTGTAAGATATTGCAATATCCTGGCGGATTTGATCAGGCAGTTTTATCTCGATATCAGCTTTTACATCTTTATTGCCAACCATATATCCCAGCCACTCAATAGCATCTTTAGCCAGCCATTCCTCAAACTCACTTTTGGGAAATGTCACAGCAACACCTTCTCCGCTGTAAGAAGATCGCATGGCTGAAAAGTCAATCCCTTTCTTCTCAAAGAATGAAGATATTCTGTGTCGATCAAGCAGAACCGAAAAAATATAATGGCAGATGATGGACAAATAACTTTTTCCCAATCCGGATTCACCAGAAAAGATCATGAGTCGGTTAATGGTGATTTCATCAGAATCACCAATCATTCCAAGTCGATGGATTTTGATCTTCACATCTTTCATATAGAAATAATGGTTTGGTGTTTAATTACTAATATGACAAGTACCATTGCTCAAAATCCTTCCTGCTCACACCAAGGGTGGTAAGGCTTGAGCGGATGATTCTTTCAGGCACTGGGTCAACATGGGTTTGCAATGTAATGGGTCGGAGGAGTCCCTGCCTCACCCATTTTTCATGGCCTCCCCGGCCTCTTGATGTGCCATTCTTTACTTTTGAGCATCCCTGGCCAACAAGGAAAGACCTGAATGTCTGCAATGATATGTTGCTCAAGTTGACTGTATTCATACACAGATAGGCAAGGGATTTTTGCTGTATGACGGTATGCTAAGCACACTCTGAAGCATTTCGTTGCCAAGCTGGGATTCCAATGGTGGCTCTTGCATTTTCCCAACACCGTCCTTGTTCCATCCATGAGCAATCAGGTCTTCTTCCAGTGTGCCTTCTGACAAAGCATATTCTATGTAATCATCAAGTGCAACCTTGAATGACTTTTTCGCCTCATTCTCACTAAATCCGCATCCAGTCAGGTCAAGTTCCGGACAATACGCTATCCACACATCCTCTTTCGGGTGATTCTTGTCAATATAGGTGTAAACGGAGATTTGGCCAGTGACTTTTCTGCCCTCTCTCTTTATCCAGCTGTTCATAATTGTGAATGATTGATGTTTTGTCTGTTTGCCAAACGTAGCCTTATAGATATAGTAGGATCCTTTGCGTTTTCTCGCCGCAAATATATAACGAAAAATGCAAATTTCAAAGTTAATTAACAATAATAATAAACAAACAAACGAAATCTATCCGAAAATAGCACTTTTCCGCTAAAATAATCTTGATTTTGTTTGCGTATTTCAAAAAGATTTCGTACCTTTGTAATGTCAAAAGTGATTGACACAGGGGATTCCGAAAACCTTGAAAAGAGTAGGAAAAACCAAAACCTGAAGCCTTATGAGAGTAGCAATTTCAGTAAGGATTTGGATAATCAAGATGAGATTTGAAATCTCGCTTTGAGATCCACGGGGAGGGACACCTCCCCAACTTCAGGTTTTGTTTTGCAAATATACAACCTTTTTTTCAAACCATCAAATTTTTAACATTATGGAGTTTCACGCAGAGATTGAGAAAACCGACAAGAAAGAGGGCTGGGGCGGTGCCAGGGAAGGAGCCGGCCGCAAGCGCAAGGGCGTCCACTACTATGGGTTCCGGGCCACTCAGGAGGTGCACGACATCCTCTCGAAGGTCGAGGGATCGAAGGCCGATTTCATCAACCAGTGCATCCTGAAGGCATGCACCGGTCAGTGACAAGAAAAGCCGCCCTGTCCTCTCGGATGGGGCGGCTCAAAACAAACTTAGTAAAATAAAACCAATCTATAACCCACTTTTATGACAAATCCTGTGATAGATCATACCTAAAGCGAGTAGGATCATCACGATCATGATACCATACACCAGACAGTCAGGAGGCTCCGACTTCTTGACGTGGACTTCTTCGTTAGCGCACTGCATCGACTTGTCGTTGCGGTGCGCCGAAGAAGTGGCCTCTATGCTTCCCTTCTCGATGGACTCATCGAGGTGGGGAGCATAGATCTTGACAGCCTTCAGGGATGAGGGCGATGAGGTGCGGTTGTCAGGCGTGAGACTGGCAACCGCGCCTTGTCGCCCATTATGGAGCATAGCTTGAGGATCATGAGAGTAGGAGGTTGGGGCGGCCCTACCCAGCACATGACTGGGTGCGGCCGCCCCAGTCTCCTGCTCGAGGTGAGGACCAGGGCTTGCCATGCTGCTGACGGCATGGTCATGTCCGAAGGTGAAGACGATACTGTCAGCAGCAGCGATCAAGTGCTTGCATACTTTGTCGGATAGGAGTGACAGCGCATAACCCTCGCAGCTTTGCAAGAGGGTTGTGCGCTGTCTTTCCTCCGACACAGACTGCCTGGATCTGCAGGAGCTCATGATGATGATCATGGCCAGAGCCATGATGATGCAGATGATGATGGCCATGCCACTTTCTTGTTTAGCATTCATATTCTTGTGTTTTCTGGATGATTACTGTTACGTATTTACACATTATCAGCATCGGATTTGATGTTTTGCGAACCTTGATTCCCTCTGCGCCCCTCCATCTCATCGATCGCATCTATGATTTCTTTCCGAGCTCGGGACTCCAATTCTCCGAGTTTTGTTTTGAAATAGATGCTCACGCCGAAGATGCCGCCGGCGTAGGTGAGTGCCTGGGCGACGTACCAGAGGACGCCTTCGGCGATGTCACCGTCGTTTTTGTAAAAGGATAGGAAGGCGAGGATGATGCCGGAGGCAATCATCGCAATCGCTGAGCCATACTGAATCCAGTCCTTGGTTGTCATCGTGACGTTCATGTCTTGTTGATATTTTTGAGTTCTACTTTGTATTTGCGTGTGATGATGTAGTCGGCGTCCTCACCGAGCACTTTCAGAGGGAGGAAATACTGCTTCATCAGTTTCTCCCAAGTCTTCTTGGAGTCCACCACTCCACCCTTGACCTTGTTGAGTCCGACGATGCAGCATCCAGCGGAGGAATTTGCATTAGCTCCTGGGTGGAGCAGTATCCCGTCATAGGCTGGCACGTCTAATATCCTTGGCATGTAGCCATTGCAGAATTTCTTGTAGTATGGCATCTGGCTAAACTTGGGTGATGGAAAACTCATGGAGAGCTTGTAGTGCCCAGTCGGGATGGCCGTCATCTTGTAGACCTTCCTGCGCTTGATCTCCGCCAACGGCATGCTCTGGTCGAGCCCTCTGTCGGTGTCCTCCACGATGTCGCACACCCATTGCCCGTCGATGTATAGCTTGCTGATGCAATACGTCGGGCAGTTGTAGATTCTTACGTGCTCTATTTTCATAGTTCTTTATTACCAAGTATATGATTAACTATTGCGTTCACATCTTTTGCGTCGGTCTTCCCGTCTGAGTTGACATCGGCTGCATCGGAAGTCTTCTTAGCGTTGATGCTGTTCACCACGGCCATCAAGTCCGATACGTTCACCCGTCCGTCGCCGTTGACATCACCCAGCTTGTAGGCGGGGCAGATGCCTATGCGGGCAGACTTGCTGCTGTTGTAAGTCCGGCTTCCGGGATTGAGGGCGGTCATGGCATACCAGCCGTCGCTGTCTCCCTCCCATCCCCAGTTGAAATGGAACTTGCCGTCGCTCACCCGGTAGCCGTCGCAGACGAAAGAGTGCCCGCCGTTGGCGTGCCTGCCGCTCATCTCAACGGGTCGGCCAGCCGCCAGCTCATCATAGATGGCCGTGGCGAAACCTTCCTGCCCGAGCGACGATGCCTTGACCTGCCTCACGTCGCCCAACCGCAGCCGTGACTTGAGCAGCGGCGTTAAGACACTCGGCCATGCCGCTGTGCTGTCTGTGCCGAAATCGCTCTTGATGGCCTTGGCCACATACTCCATGAGCGTGGCCACGGCATTGATCTCGGCTGTGGTCTTCGGTTTTCCGAGTGTCAGGTGGGCGTAGTCGAAGCTCGTGATGGGCGGCAATGCCTCCACCTTGCGCCCTCCGCTCCACTGATACGCCGGCAACTCGGTGCATCCCCGGTGATAGCCTTGCGTCCCCCAGTAGTGCATGATTTGGGCGATGGTCGTCGCTGAGCATCCCGTCAGGCATTTCGCCCCTTGGATGGTCAGGCGGTTGTTGTACGGCTTTCCCTGCCCCCATTTGGTCTTGACCATGTAGGGGATGTCCTTGCGTCCTTCGGTGTTGGGCTCCTCGTCGGGTGTCTCTTCGGGTGTCTCGTCGCCGATGACAAGACGCTTGCCGTTCTGGAGCCAGTCCACCTCGTCGGCGTATTCGGTCAGCCACTCCTCCACATTGGGAGGCAGCTCAAGCGTGTAGTCCGCCTGCTCTGTCTCACCCAGGACGGGCACCACCTCATCATCCGCTGGCACCACCATCCCCCGCCGCCCTTGCCGCAGGAGATACACGTTGTGTTCGAAGCAGCGGACAAGTTCGGGATGGGACGCGAGAGCCGTGCCCCCAGCCTTGGAAGACTTGGCAGGGGCACGGAAAGCCGTTAACCTATCAATGGCTTGTGATGGGGTGATGCGCATGGCTATGATATTATTATGCCGTTATCAATGGTGATAGTTGCCCCACTACTTGTTGATTTGACAGTAGGAGAACCGCTGTCCGTACAATCTCTTAGGACTACTACACAATTTTTATTTGCATAAACAGCGGCAGTGAAAGCATTACGGGAAATACACCCATTTAAAACTAAGTTTACCTGTTCATCACCACTATCTACTCCGAGACACGAATAATTGTATGTATTTTCCAAGCATACACATCCGTTACACTCAACCTGCGTACCCATTCCTCCATCGTTTGCTCCACCTGCGCAATATATGCCAGCCCAATTACGTCTTGCAGTCACTCCATAAAGTGTATCATGTGAACCATAGGACGGAAGCACTCCGCCTTTGCCATTGTACTCAAACAAGCCTCCAATGATTGTTCCTTCTGACCTGCCGTGATCTGAATAGCCATCATCTTTGTTGTCATGAGACCAACAATCTATGAGTGTATGAGTACTTCCCTTTGCGTAGATATTTGTAGTAGCAAAAGCAGGATGAAGATTAAACCCATCACCTGTTGTTCCTAACATAGTACAACTATCTGCTTCACATCTTTCAAGGTAAGTACTTATAGTGTCATCCAATCTCCATGCTCCAGCACCTATGCAATATCTTGCTGCACAATCGATGGCCTTAAATAGATAACTACCATTTCCGCTATATTGACCAGCATATATGTTACCATACCACGTCTCCACATTGCTCAATGTTACGTTATATTCTCCTGTGATAATGGCACTTGCACCATCAGATGGTACATACACTGGGTTTGTAGTAGGGTCACTTCCTGCGACTACTCTAAGATAAAGCACACTATTGTCAACAGTCCAACAAGGGGTGGTTGCCGAAAGCAAGTCAGCAAGCGTTGTCTTATTGACCATTCTCGTTGACAATCTCCTGTATGTCCTACCTTTTTGCAGTGGATGTCTTTCGCTGCTGCTAATAACCGTGCTGGCATCTTCTATGTCATGTTGCCACAGCCAATGATATGCACTTGATGGAAGTACCTCATTTTCAGATGGAGTATATGTGTACACATCATTATAACCGCTATATGCTTCAAGGCCCGTCAACTTTTTACCTACGATAATTCTTGACCTTGTATTTCTTCCGCCACGAATGATAACACTTTGCTTCAAGCCGTTCCATGCACTGAGGTTTATACCTCCACTGATGTTAGAAAGTAGCACTATCTGCATATTTTTAGAGCCAGCATTCATTGCTGCAGCAAATGTTGCTTTTGGTGAAGAAGGTGTCTTCCCATCATTATCATCGCTTCCACTTGCACTAAGGTATACAGTGTCTGGTTTCGCATCTGAGGATTCTTCAACTTTTTGTTTTATAAAAACAGTAACCTTAATAGTCTGAGGTACGTTAATATTACCTGCATATTTGTAATCAACATACAAATAAGCACAATCATCTGGTATTGTCTTTTTTACGGTGCTATTCGCTGCCAAAGTGTAAAGAGTAGTATCATTGCAGTAATGTGCACTTGCAGTTTGTCCTGCTGCGGATGGAAGGGATTTCAGAAAGGCGTACCTTGATTGATAAGTTCCTGCTGTCAAATTTAACGTCTTACCCTTAAAACTCGATAAAGACAAAATCCTTGCAGCATAGTTTCTGGTTGTGGAAGCAAATGAACCATTACTTGAATTTATCCACCAATAATCACCTCCGCCTATCTGCTGCCCAGTCAATGATAATTCAGTAATATCCAGACTGGCGGACAAACTATCAATCTCATTTTTTATGTCAACATCCTTTTCTTCAAGGGCACTGAATTTTTCCTTAACCGTTGATATAATACTGATTAGTTCAGGAGTCACTACTACCCCACCATCTTTGTAAGCGACATACAAATAAGCACAATCATCTGGTATAACAGCTTCATAAAATCCAGCACTACTATATGTGATGCGCCCCGTGTTATCACAATAGTTTGCTGTTTGTCCTGATGCAGTAGGCCATGATTTAAGAAAAGCAAAAATGGCTATAACAGTAGAATAGCGTCCTATTCTGATAGCTTTCCCTCTATAAGATGGGTCGACATCAATTTTTCTACCCTCATAATTACCTGTTGTGCTGGCAAAGACATTATTGGAATTGATGTACCACTGCAGAGCCTTGGCATTAATCTCTGTCCTTGTCCAACTTTTCAAGGTAAATGCAGTTCTTTCATCCAGGGCATCCGTCACGGCCTTCTGCGTCATCGGTTCAGTGGTGCTTTGGCCTGTGGCGTTCTTCAGACCACTCCACGGCTCTCCTTCGCCTGTAAATATTGCGCTATCACCTTGGTCGCCCTTTTCGCCTTTGAGCTCCGCCTTGTCAGCAGCCGTGAGGTCGGAAAACCGCATCTTCATGTTCTTCAGTGATAACGCCAGTTCCCCGTCTTCGAAGGACGCCGACGCGTCAGGAGCCCCGCCGTCCTCCTGGTAATCGACGCTGACAGTGTCGATCTTGGCATCGTCAACCATCTGCTGCGCCTCCTGCTTCGTGGCGAAGTCGGAGTCATTATCGAGGTCGGAGACCTTGGTAGGTATGGTGATATCGGCCACCTTTTCGCTCACCACGGATGATCCGTTCACCTTCACATCATTCACCTTGCCGAACTGGTCGCTGTCGATATGAGCCACCTTGTTCTCATCGACGATGCTCTCCCCGTCGACCTCCACGTCATCCACCTTGCCGGCGTGGGCGATATCTTCCTTCATCGCAATGATATCGTCGACGATCCTTCCGATAGCCCACAACAATGAGGGATGGCTGCTCTCGTCGTTGTTGTGCATGTTGACAACGGCTTCCACGAAAGCGGACGACACACCGTCGCCTCCGAAGCTCACGTCCATCGACACGTCGTAGGTCAGCACATTGTCCACGCTCGTGCCTGGATCGGCTTCTTCAGTCTCGTCGATGATCTCAAACACATCCTTCATGAAATAACGCCAGGGCTCACCGTTGTAGTAGCCGGTCAGCTCCACGCCATAGATGCCACATGCCAGGTTGCCCTCGTTTTCTACCACGATTTTGCCCTGGGGGTTCACTACCGATGTCTGGGCAATGCGGCTGCGTCTCACGAAATTTACCTTCAGACTGTTGATTACACTGAAGTCAGCTTCCTCAGAGTATTCCTCTATCTTGATGTTGCCGGTGATGCGCAGCTTGAAAGCATTGCCGTCTGGAATTTTAATAATGTTGGCCATAATTCTTAATCACATTTGATAATCGCTGGTTAAACTCTATTGCAAATATACAGAAAGAAAGGACCGTGCAACGGGACACCTGTGCTCGAAAATTCGAGGCAGGCTCAAAACTGTTTGGACATTAAAGAAATCACAACTGCCATATAATCAGCAAAAAGACACTGAAATGTTAAGAAAAACACGGCGAAACTCGCAGAAAAGCCGGCCGCGCCCTATCCGCCAGTCGCCATCTGAGTCGGCATTTTTCGGGAAATATGACATTTTAACATTTTTTAAACGTAAAGGAAGCCCCGGCTGGCACGGCCGGGGTCAACAGTTGATAGGTAGTAGGGATGAAGTCCGGATGACTGTGGTGTTCAGCCACGCCATGCGCGGATCACCACGTCGCTTGTCACGCTGGTGATGCGCACCACCGCCGTACGTCCGGATGAGATGAAGGCAGTCTGTGTGATGTCTGTGTCGCCCATCAGCACGACACACTGCACGGTGGCCGACGCACTGCCTCCCGATTCGAGCTTCATCGAGACTTCCAGTGGCTGACCTGCATCGACGCTGAGCACACGGTGCTCCACCACCACCCTCGACAGGGAGTACTCCACATAGAAGACGCTTTCACCCGACTCACCTGAACCAGGCTCGACGATAGGCAGGAACCTGCCCTCTACCACTTCGCTCCTCTGTCCGGAGCGGACATCATATTTCAGATCCTTGCAGTAATAGCGGCGATTGCCGATCAGGAACACCTGGCGCACGTCGGGCATCACCGTGCAACGGAACCTGAACGTATATTCCACCGAGGTGTCGACCAGCGGGTTTTTGGAATAGGTGTAGGCATCCATGCCCCGCACGCCATTGATCGCCATGGTCAGCCGGCTGGATCCGAGCACGACGTTACGGGAGCATTTCCAGAACCTGTCTTCGCCCATGGTGGACCCGTATGTCGAGAAGACATCTCTCCGGCGATGCAGTTGCACCATGTAGTCGGGAGAAGCCACGGGCACCTTGATGCCTGACGGCACGGCGGAGCTGCTGTCTTCCCAGTCGATGTCGAGTTCTCCGAGATAGAAAGCGGCGAACAGCACGTCTGCCCGATTGTCTTCAGACTCATCATAGCCCGACTTGATATCATCGTTGATGTTGTCGGTGGCCTCGGTCTGTAGGTTATTTCCCCATTTCACCTCATGGTAGCTGCTCGCTTCGCCGTCGACAGCCGGCAGCGGATATTGCCACCAGTGAGAGGAATTGCCCACTATCGGACTGCTCACCATCCTGACAGGCACGATGCGCAGCTCCACGTCGGTGGCACTTGGATTCGGCGTGGTCTTCGGCCCGAACATATTGACCATCTTCATCGCGCAATAGTTGTCCTCCACGGCCCAGAACACGAAATGCCGCTGCTCACCGATGAAGGTGTCATGATAGATGATCCGTTGGCCGAAGGCACGCTCAATGTTGGAGGTAGGCTCATCGGCGTTGAGGAATGACTCGTTGCCCTCCATGTCCTTCCACATGCCGGCGTAGTAGTTCTTGTGGTAGGGATCGGATGTGCTCATCGACTGTGCCGCCCTCGACTCGCAAACCCTCACCAGCGAAGGTGAGAGCGCAGCGTACTTGTTGGACATCTTGTCGGTCAGCGCATAATGCACGGCAGCGTAGTCCACCATCGTCATTTCACTCTGCTGGTCGAATTGCTTCTCCACGCCATTCACCACGTCGTGAAGACTGATTTCCTGCTGGCCATGGATATCAAAGAAATCATGGGCATGCAGGATGTTCACCGTCCGGCTGGTCTTGTCCACATCGATGATCACGTTGAAGAATTTCTGTATCTCGTCGAGAAACTCCGACACCGTCCACTTGGGAAGCATGTCGGCGATGTATCGGGAGCGGATGGCATGGATCATGATCATCCTGGAGTAGCGTGTGTCGGACTGGATGACGTTGGTGCCCACGGCGAATCCAAGTGCCGTGACGACACGGTTGACGATGGCCCAGATATAGGGTTGCGGACAGTCGTGGCTCATCACCAGCTCACCCGTCTGGCTGTTCCAGCTCGGACGGTTGGCGATGCTCCATTTCAGGACTCTCACGCCATCCTCTGTCTCATACTGAGAGGAGTCCATCAGTCCGAAGTCGGCATGGGGCGCGTTGTTGAATCCACACACTGGCACATATACCACCTCATCGGAGTCAAAGGAAGTCCACAAGTCCAGCTCCTGGAGTTTCCGGTTGCTGATGATGTAGTTGAGTTCCGACACGCCACCCACGATCTGCACCTTCGCCTTCCCTTCGCGCACCTCCAGCACCACCTCCTGTCCTTTGAGCAATGTGCCGGTCTCGTCTTGGAGTATGGCCTCCCGGCGGGTCTCACGTTTCACCCTGTCATATCGGTCGGCGAAGTGATACACGGCGGCGTTCACGGGATCCGTCAGGTCAAGTTCGATGTCAAGGGTATAGTCGCCCTCATTGGAGAAGAAGGGATTCTTCACATAGTATTCCGTACTGAAGCCTTCTGGCAGGTTTACGCGCTGCCCGTCGATATGTAGTTGCAGCATGATGGGTTATCTTTTAGCGTTAGATCTCATTCTCGTATACAGATCCTGGGCGGTGTTGATGCCACCTGTCCCCAGCAGGTAGGTCTGGGCCTCGATGGGATCCTTCAGCCGGTCGGTCAGTTGTCTGACGGCGGTCTCGACGGCCCTGAGGGCAACGGTGTCGGAAGGTCTGGCAGCCTGCCTGTCAGCTTCAGGAATACGGTATGCCCGTGTGATGGCCCGTTCGTCGAGTGTGGCGATGGTGCCCGTGCGCCTGGCGTGCTCCGCCACGTTGAGCAGGGGCGAGAAAGCGGGATTCCTCACCGCCTCCATCGGCAACACATACTCCCCTCGGTGCACCGTTCCGGCCGGCTCATATTTGCCGCCGTCGCCAGTATAGCCACCGGCAGCGAAACTTGAAATAACCCCTTTGGCCAGTTCGATGGCCGACACGATGGCAGCTGTCTCCAGTGCCACCTTGGGGATACCGAGAAGGCCCAGTTCCGACACGTTGCGCCCTGTGGAGTTGGCTATCCAGATAGGCACCATTTTCTCGACCGCATCGAGAGCCATGATGATGATGTCCTTGAGAAAATCGTGCCAGGCTTTCTTCTCGCCCTGCAGGGCATTGCCTATAGTGGTACCGAGACTGTTGGCGAACTGCTTCGACAGGTCGGTCAGCGTCTGGTATTTCTCCGTTGTCTCACTGATCTGCTTGTCCTTGGCCTCTTTCTGTCGTTTGTCTTCCTCGTCGGCTTCCTCTATGGCGATTTTCTTCATGCCTTCAAGATACTCTTTGTCGAGGGCTTCCATGGCATCGTCGAACAGCTGCTTGTCCATCAGCTGGTTGTCATACGATCGCTGAAGGACGTCTCTGCGCTTGGCCATGTTCTCTTCCAGGTCAGCACGCTGCTTGTCGTATTCATCCATCTGACTGGTGCGTATCCGCTCCAGCTCGGTCTGCATCTGCTCATAGAGTTTCTGCTGCTGGGCGAGGATCTTGTCGGTCAACTGTTGCCGTTTGGCAGGCTCCAGTCCGGCGACCTTCAGTTTCTCGTCGATGGCGCCACGCTCCAGGGCAAGCAGCTCCCTTTCCAGTTGCTCACGGCTGCTGATTTCCCCCCGGATGTATTTCTCGCGCAGTTCGGCTGCTTTCTTCTGGTATTCCAGGTCTATGGCAGCAAGAGCCTCCTGCACTTTTTTCCGCTCCTCAGCGAGTCTCTTCTTCTCTTCCTCGGCTGTTTTGTCCTTGTTGCTGTTGCCGTGCTTCCCTTTCTTGCTGTCACCGCTCTCTTCGTCAGCACCGCCGCCACGCCTGTGGCCATAGACGGTCACTCCGCCTTGCTCCGCTTCGCTGCTGTGGCCGCTGATGCTGATGGGGTTGATATTGTCCTTTACCGCTTTGTTGAATGTCTCCGCACCATAACGTCCCATGTTGTCGAAGGCGTCATACACGTCCTTTGACATCTCCTTGAACATCGGCCAGACATTGAAGATCTGCTCCAGGCCCTGGTACATCAGGTCGAAATTGAGCGTGAAGAGTCCCTTGATGGTATTGCCAAGTCCCTTGATGGAGCGGCCCACTTGCTTCACGGCGTCGATGATCAGGTTGAAGGCACCCCTGATGACCTCCCAACCCACCTTGACGGTGAGAACCACTGCCTGTATGGCACCACGCACCGCCATGCTCTTGTTGTAGAAATCGATGAGCCAGTTGACGACACGCTTGCCGTAGTCGATAACCTTGATGAGCCCCTGGGTGATGAAGAGCTTCACCCTGCCGGTGATTTCCTGGAAACCCGACTGGCCGATGTTGAAGAAATTCTCGTATTTCTCCGTCAGTTCGGCTTCCGCCTCTATCTGCTGGCGCTGGAGCCCACCGTATTCCCCGGTCACGCCTTTCAGGTCATCCATGTTTGAAGTCATGTCGCCGATGGCCTGCACCATGGCCAGGCCCTCGTTGCTGGCTGTCTTGCCGAACACCTCCTTCATCGCATGGCCCACGGCCTGGGAGTTGGCTGGCAGTTCCATGATCTTCTGCGACACCTTCTGCACAGCCTCGAACATCGACATCTGGCCGCTCTCCAGGTCTTCCATCATCTGCTTCGACGAGATGCCGATACCCTCAAGGCCGGCTATCGTCTTCTTCGTCATCGCCCGGAGCTTGCCCTCAGCGGTCTGGATCATCGCCATGCCCTCCTCGTTGAAGATGCCACTGCGGGTCTGCACAATCATCCCCACCAGATCCTGCACCGACTGTCCTGCGTCACGAGCTGCAGGGCCGAACTGCTGGATCTGCTCAAGGAGGTTGCCGTTGAGGTCGCCTCCTGCCTGTATGCCGTCCTTGATGGCATTGATGGCTTCATCAGCCGCCACCCCGAAATGCTGTATCACCATGTCGACGGTGCCGAGCACATCCTTGAAATCCTTTCCCATCGACTTTGCCAGGGCAGACGCCTGCGACTGGACATGCGTCAGATTCTTGCCTGTCAGGCCGAGGAATTCACGGGTCAGACGCTGCGCTTCCTCCACCTCGACATTGTATTGGAACCACCAGCGGCCGGCATCCACGGCTTTTGAAAAAGCGGCAGCTATGGCTGTGCCAAGTGCACCAAATACCCCAAGTACCGATGTGGCCATAGCTCCAAGGCCAGAAAGCCCACGGCCAAGTGCCAAGGAAGTAATAGCTCCATCTTTGAACTTTTGGAAGACCATTCCGAGTTTATCCCTCAATGACAGGAAATCCTTGTTGGTCTGTGTAATCTCTTTCCTATGGGCTTGAAGGATGCCATTGAGATTGGATATCTCTTTTGCTTTTTTTTCATACTCATCCGTGCCTATGGTGAGTTTGTTCATTTCTGCTGTCAGTTTCCTAATTTCAGATCTGATGCCATTTACTGAACCTTCCACGGGCTTACCGTCAAGGTACAATTTAATGCTTTTCTTAACGCTTTTGTCCATAATATGCTCTAAAACATATTTTATTATTTGCCAATTTCAGATATAAAGCCTAATTTTGCACTGAAAAAACAATTGTTATTATGGTGATACTTTCAATTCTCACAATAGCCTATTTTATCTATTGTTGCAAAGACATTTTTTATTAAATAATGTCTGAGTGGTCATAGTATCTTTTACCTCGCTTTTCTTTTCATTGTCATACGTTCAATCATCTCTTCCAGTTTGTCCATGCTGTAGTCTCCATAATAGTCCTGGGCGATTGCAGCCAGTTCTTCCACGTGGGAGAGCAGCACTGAGTCAAACCAGTCGACAGGTTTCCTTCCATGGCCGTTGCCTTTGCCGGCCACCACGTACTGGCTGATATCCCTCTTTGAAAAGCCCTTGCTTTTCAGCTGCTTTTCAAGCTCACTGTCTTTCTTCACCCTGGAGCCCCGCACGACGGTTCCTCCCTGTCGCACCCAGCCGCGCCCGACGCCATAGGCCACGAACACGCCGTAGCGACGGAAGTTGAAGCCGATGTAGTGGTTGGAGTCGCGTCGGCTCTCCTTCACGCTCACCTTCAGTTTCTTCTCCAGTGTCCCGCTGCCATGGGTGCCTCCTGATATCTTGGAGCGCATGGCGTATCTGGCCATGTCGGCCCAATCCCTCAACTGCTCCTCGTATTCCTCTTTCGTGATTCTGTCGTTCGCCATGGCACATGTCATTGAATGATTACACGGAAATCCTCCCAGGTGTCGTCGTCGACCGTGCGGCACCACGGGAGCACCACGCCGAATTCGATCACCCATCCATAGAGGGCGTCGGCCTCGTTCTCCACCGGGGTGCACATGGCTCCCGAGAGGTCGAGTCCTGTCAGCCAGCGACGGTCCATGCGGGCCTCCATGGAGCGGGCTCTTGACAGCAGGTCGTTCAGGATCCTGCCGCATAAGCCTACCGCCTGGTTCTTCTCCCGGTCATCGCCGGTGTCGGCCACGTGGGTCTGCACAGAGAGCACCACATTCCAGCGCAGGTGGTCGCCGTCCTCGGTCACTTGGTATCCGTTATGGCCGAGCAGCACGAAGGGATATTCCATCTGAGCGGGCAGCAGCATGTCCTTCTCATCGTTCAGGTAGGCGAAGTGAGGCGCATATTCGCGATGTCCCAAGTCACGGTGATTCTGCGCCAATAATTTGAAGTATTCCTTTACTCTTTCCATAGAAATCAGACATCAAAACTTATGCGAAGAATGCGGCGTGACCCTCGTTGTCGCGGTCGAGCACCCTGAGCGGGTCTCCACCTGACAGTTCAGGCATCAAGGATGACATCCAATTGGTCAGCCGCGCCACATAGCCGTCGCGGGCATGCTCAGCATCCGATATCATCAGTTGGAGCCGTGTGTCGGACGTGGGTTGGGAGGAATCGTTTCCGCCACCCGTTGCCACATACGAGGAGTAGTAGGCTCCACGGTCGGTCACGACTCCTGTGGTGCGGAGCAGCTGGAGGATGGCCTCCATCACCACCACGTTGCGGCATTTCATCCTCAGCGACTCCCAGAGGGCTTTGTCGTAGACATGGCCGTCGATGGAGGTCTCTCCATTGTCCAGCCAGGCACGCAGCGCGGCATAAGCCTTGTTTCCGAGTATGGGCTGCAGCGACAGTTCTTCCTTCTGCCGCATGATGGGCAGAAGGCGCAGGAACAGCAGCCGAGATGAGTGGATATCGTAGACCGCCTGCACCTCGGACGTATTGCGCACCACCGAGCGGTTTGACAATGTGTAGGCAGGCGAAGACCTGAAGAGCGTCCAGGACTTCTCGTCAGACTCCATGAGCAGCAGCAACTGGTCGATGGCGTTGAAGCCGGCATTGGCGAAGGATCTGCGCAGGGCATCCTCCTGATACTTGAAAGCCGGATGCCATGAGTCGCTCTCCTGACGCTGGAATCCCTGGTCGGAGATCCTCACGCTCAGGGCATCGAAGTTTGACCACAATGCCAGGTTGACCACGGCTTTCTGCGCCAATGACAGCGCACGCTGCTCTGAAGCAGTGCGATCGGTGGGCGGCATGTCGTAGATGCCGTCGAGTTCTGCGTTCAGTTTCTCACCAAGAAGCGGTTCGATGTATTCGGTCTGCGCATTCCTCAGAAGAGGTTCCATGCGGACCCATGACAGACCAGTGGAGACGGGCACGATCTTCTTGCCCTCACCCTCTTTTTTCCAATAGTCCTCTGAATAGATCATATCTCAGTCTTTGATTGTTTGTCACGACCAGCGCACAGGGTGGCCGTTGTATTCGATGATGTTGGTGATCCTCACGGCGATGGCATGCCCCTCGGGGTTGCCTGAGGCACAGCAGGGCTGGATGCCACGCATGCGGTAGAGCTTGTTGTTCATCTTCCCGGCTCCTTGGGCGTAGGCTTTCGGGATGTAATAGAGTTTGCCGGTGAGCGAGGCGAACTTCAGCGAGAAGTAGCGCCGCTTGCCATAGCGGTCGTAGCGCACGTCCATGTCGTCGAGCATCACGCGGGCGGGTATCTCTTCCATGGTCAGCTCAGTTTGTGGGCGGTTCCGGCTCCGGTGTCGAGTGTGGTCAGGATGGTCGACCTGTAGCGCAGCTGGCATTCGGGAAGCCCGTTCATGCGGATGTAGAGTTCCAGAGGGTCGAGCAGCGACTGACGGTCTTTCCAGGCATTGGCGATGTTGAACAGGAAGGCCTCACGGATGTTGGAACCGCCCTGGTTCATGGCGTAGGCTCCACCAGGCATGCCGGCACCCATCACGTTGGGGTTCACCATCAGCGCGAAGAGGATCTCTGAGTTGGCAGCGGATGACGTGACGAGGTTCTCGTTGCCTGCATACTTGTTCTCAAGCGGCTTGATCTTCCACTCCTCCTCCACACGCCCGTTCATCTCGTTGACGGCGTAGTTGGTGAACAGCGGCTTCTCCGCATTCTCTGGGCCGAGCAGGTTGGCTTCTATCGAGTCCATGTACTTGTTGATGGCAGCCTTGCGCTCATCGGCGATGGAGAAGGAGTTCTCCGGGAATTTCTTGTCCCAGAACGAGTAGGGTATCTGCACGTGCCATTTCCAGGTGGTCTGGTTCTTGTAGGCTTTCTTCAGGTAGGCCGGAACGAGATGGGCGATATCTACCCAGCCGGCCACCCATGCCGGCCACCAGCGCGGCTCACCGTAGATGTCCTCGTTAGACCAGGAGTCTCTTACCGGATAGACGAAGCCACGCTCCATCTTGCCTGCCATCTTCAGCAATTCAGCATGGCCCTCAGGGTCCACTTCCCGGAGCACGGGCACCACCTGGTACTGATCTTCGTGGGGAGTGACGGGCCAGTAGCCCGACACGATGGCGTTCATCGAGCCGAAGGCATCAGGTTCGGTGTAGCGGTACCAGAGGGCGTTGATGGGGTTGAGCATCTCCATGCGCCGGAGGTCGAGCGTCGGGACGAACTGCACGGCGCCATTGCCGAACTTGAGGTAATCGCGCAGCACACGTTCCATGAATTTCCTCACCAGGCGGCTCTCCAGGAAAGAGGTCAGGCGGGGGTCGTCGATAGGCTCCAGTTTCTCGGATCCGTCATCGTTGATGCCCACCACACGGCATCCGAACAGGCCCTGGCCCATCATCAGGAAAAGGAGGTACTGCAGGCCGGTGTTGAGCACGGTGGTCTCCCTGATCAGCTTCGCCGCCCATTGCGGGAACTGGTTGGCCTGTCCCCATGCCACCACTTTGTGGCCGCCCACACAGATGTAGTCATAAGCCCAGTTGTCGTGCATCTGAAGCACCTCGCGGCGGGCGAAATCCTGTAGGGCGGCGGAATCGGTGAAGGTCTCGCCATACACCGACGAGGAGCTCATCAGCAGCGGCACGCCCTTGTTGTTGTATAAAATATCCATATCGTATAAACTCAAATATCAAACCTCATACATTTCCTCTCTGTCGCATGGACGGTAAGTCACAGAGCAGGCACGTGCCTCGTTGGTGGGCTTCGTGCGGTCGAGCTTCACGCCGGTGATCGTCACCATGTGCCAGGACTGGCCGTCCCACCGCCACACGAGTGGAGACTCCGCCATGTCGCGAACCTGGCTCCACTCACGGTCGCCCACATAGCCGGTGCTTACCTCATAGACATCGGCCGTCTCCAGATCCAGTGCCGACCAGTCGTCGCCCGTCCATCCGTACTCAGCCGTCCGTTCTGGCGACAGTGTCTCGCTGCCACGCATTACCAGGGTCTCGTAGACTCCCCAGCGGTTGAGCCAGCAGAACTCTGTGCGGAGCCGCGCTGCATAGTCCACGACGTATCTGCAGGAATCACGTTGCGAGCCCTGATACCTGATCTGGGTGCTATACTCCACCAGTTTGGCACCGGAGGGAAGCAGGGCGGAAATGACCGATGGCGACACGTCGGCACTTCCACCGCATGAAGAGCTGCCACTCCAGGCAATATCGTCGGACTGAGTGCCAAACCGGTTGTCAAGCACATAGTAGGATGAGACGCTAAGCGTCACATTGCTGACAGTGGGAATCACCCAGGCGAATTCCTTGGCGCCCATGACTGTCGCCTTCTGCTTCGACAAGAGGGGCTGATGGTAAAGCAAGCCGGAAAGCGGAACGTCGGGGCGGCGGCGGCTGTAGAACAGGCGGCGCTGGCAGGTGGCCGTCGTGCTGTCCTCCATGGTATATGTCATCTCCACCGTCAGCAGGTCGGGATGATCCTGCGGAGCGGTCTCTTCACTTCCTGACTGCCGGCGCAGGAAGAGGAAATAGCGGTTCCACATCCGGCCAAGGGCAGTCAGCCGTATCCGGCCGTCTGTGCCGGCGTAATACGTGGCCGTCCAACTGTCGAGTACCACGGATCCTGAGATGATCCGGAACATCATGACAAGCCGCTCGCTGGCCGACAAGCCGGAGAAGATGATCTCGTCGAGCTCCATCGAGAGCAGGGTGGCGGATGGTGTGCTGAAGTCAACGTTGCATGTCATAACGCAAAGATAGTCATTCGTCCTGAACAGCAGCAGGACAGTTTTTCTCGTAAAGGATCCAGCACACCATGTCGTTCATGACCTTGGTCTGGAATCGGTGGTCGAAAAGCCATGAAGCGATAGAGGCCACAGGTGCGTCGCACATATCCTCTACCTCAAAGGCAAGTTCGGCTGATGTCTTGAGGATCATCGCCTCAGTGTCACCATGGGAGGCATAAAGTCCGCCAAGCACACTGTCGAGCAGGCTGCCGGTCGTGGAGTCGTCAGCATGGGAGGATGGTGCAGGCGCGGGACCTTCTTTCCAAGTACCGCCGGCATCGGTCACGATGGTGCGGAGCTGTGAGAGGATGTTGTCAGCCTGTTCCACGGTCATTCCGGGGAAAGTCAGGACGATGTCCCGGCTGACGAGGGCATTCTTGTCGTAGTTCATGCCACGAAGATAACAACAACGGAAGCGATGACAAAGGACAGGTTTTCCGGTATCAGAACCTGGCGTCGACGAAGGTGTGGCTGCTGCCGAGCAGCTGGCCATATTTGGTCCAGATGAGTTTGTCGGCACAGTCGCCGAAATGGGTGGCTTCGAGTGGCGATATGGACTGGTTGCGCTCGCTGCGCTTGTCCTTGGTGAAGCGCCCGTCGCTGCCAGTGATGACACGGGTGTTGTTCATGGAGATGAGCGTGTATTTGCAGTGATCGCCGTTGATGCGTACATGAGGAAACCGCATGTCGGTCTCGGCGAGGATGTTCATCCAGAGCAGGAACTTGTCGTGCTGTGGCGGTTCGATGCCGCCATGGACGCGTTGCTCCACCTTCCAGCCACGGCGGACCAGGCGGTCGATGAACATCTCGTTGTAGCTCTTCTTGGAGTTGGCATGCCGCACGTCGCCATAGCGGTCGCGGAAGAAGATGACCGTCTTGTTGAGATGATTCTCGTAATAATGGCAGAACTTGTCGCAAAGCGCATTGACCAGAGTGTCATCCTCCTCGGTGCGCATGGCATAGAACTCGTTGATGATGCACTGCGTGGGCCATAGCGACACCTCATGGGTTACGAAGTCGTAGTTGCGCTCCTGCTGCACAGAGAGGAAACTGGCGGAGCTGCCCCAGTCCGTGGAAATCTCCAAAGGCTGCCGCGGGTCGCAGTCGAGGTCACGGCGGCAATCGCTGTCCTGTGCCAGCCGGCGCATGTCCCAGTCGGTGTTCTCCGCAAAATCCCGGATATAGCTGTCGTTGGTGGCGTTGTAGTAGATGTTCCGGTCATCGAGCTTGTAGTAACAGTCCTCCACACGGTCGACCATGTAGTTGAGGATCTCGATCATGAACGAGAGACGGTCCATCACCTTATATTGATTGAGGATGTAGGACATTCCCACGTTGGCGATATTGTCGAAGATGGAGCCAAGCATGAAGAGCACCTTGTCCTTCGATACGAATGGAGTGATGCTCTTGCGGAGACGGGCGCACTCATTCCAGATGTCGCGGAACTGCCCCCTGTCATTATTGATCTTGGCCTCGATCATCTGCATCTGGAGCCCGACAATCTTGTTCCAGACCTCGAATAGCCGCACGCCTCGCTCCTCCTCATAGTATTTGGCAGGCTCCAACAGCCATTTCTGCTGTGGCGCATACGGCATGGAGGAGAGGAAGAGGTTGCCATGGTGCTTGAGGATGGGATGCTCGGACTTGCGGCCGAAGATGAACTCATTTCCACGGTTGGTGGGGGCGCTCTCCTGGTCGAACTTCTCCTTGTTGATGGTGAGGGCTTCGTCGGTGATGTTGAAGTCGACCGACGGACCGCGGCTGTTGCCTTCCTGCGTGAGGATGTAGAGCACATGGCCGTTGGAGAAGGTGATGCAGTGCTCATAGCTCATGATGTGCTCATGGGGCAGGATGAAGCCATCAGGTGGCTGGCGGCAGATGACGTAGTCGCCGGTGTGGGTGTTGTAGTCGTATTTCTTGTAGTTGAGCGTCTCAAGCATCTTGAAGGTGGAAGGCAGCGTCTTGGTGAGCGCCTGTCCGATGGTGGCTTGGGTGAGGGAGGTGATGCCGCGGGGCATGAGCCGCACATTCTCGTCGACCTCGGTGGCGGCGATATACGACTTGCCCGTACCACGTGAGAAGATGGCATACTTCTGCTTGGCCTGAAGCAGCATGAATGCCATCTGCGCAGGGTTGACCATCACTTGCTCTTCCCAGTAGCCGCCAGTATCGATCATGCCTTTTTGTCAAAGTTGGGGAAGCGCTCGAAGATGATGTGGTTGCCGGCGCCGCTTTTCCGTGGCATGGGCCACTGGCCGATGGCGTCGCACAGCGGCCTCACGTCATCTGGGGTGAACTTGGGGGAAAGCGTGGCGATGACATGGGTCTTCGTGACCGACACCATCTCTATTTTCTTGTGGTCGACCAACAGGTTGATCAGTTTGTGGTTCCTAAGGTATTTCATAATCATGTCAAAATGTCAACTATCAAATATTTCCTCCAGCACCTCGGCATCCTCGATGGGTTGGGAGAGACTGTCGATCATCGTCTTCAGACTCTCAGGGTCGAGGTCGCGGATTTTGTCGAGAGGTATCTGGAACTGGTGGCCGTGGGCGGTGACGTTGATCACGAACAAGTTGGCCTGCATGCGCGACGGATCCTCCTCATGGACAGGATGCAACTTCTCCACCATGTCCTGCAGCACTTTCTTGGCTTTGTTCCACTCCTTCAGGTCGCCGCGCACCTTGCATTTGTTGATGAGCTCGATCTGGTCCTTGATCATCCACATGGCCGTGGCTTCGTAGTCGAAGGTGTGCTGCGTTTTGAATACCTGTTTGGCCAGTTCCACGTCGCGGAGGGCGGTCTTCAGCGAGATATTGTATTTGGTCTGCAGGATGACGGCCACACGCCGCTCGTTGGGATAGCTGTCCCACAAGCGCGATGCCTGGATGACACGGCGCTTCTCCTGCTCATACTTGGATGGCAGAGGTGAGCCCTCAGGGTCGAGGATCGACGCGAGGATCATGTCGGAGTCGAGGTCGGCAAGTGCTTTCTTGTTTGCCATTATACGAATTTTGCCAAGGCCTTGTCGGCCTGGTAGAGTTTCTCTTTCAACACTTCCACCTGCTTCTCGATCTTGGTGCGCTTAGGGCAGGGTGGCATGGGATTCTCCTTCTCCAGCCGGCTGTTGGACTGATACAGAAGCTGGTTCTGCTTGCGGACCAACACGGTGCGGATATTGCGTCGGCGGGAACGAAGGTCTTCAAAGCTCATCGACATGAAATCCTCCTCTTTGTTCCGGAGAGAGGAAGCCTGGCTGGATGGAGAAGCCTGGCTGGATGGAGAAGCCTGGCTGGATGGAGAAGCCGCATGACGGGAAAGCCAGATGTCGCAGGAGCCAATCTGTGACAATCGGGCATCGGACGGCACGGATCCCGACACGTCGAAGGCTTCTTTCAGCGGATAGAGGGCATCCATGTAGTCGCTCAGGTCGTTGATGCGGTCGGAGAGCGATTTGCGGCGTGCCATGGACTGGGGGTCATTGGACTCCCCCACGGAACGCAGCTCACGGTGGAGCATGTCGCGCCGCTTGTAGGCATCCGCAAACCATCTCTTCAGCCTTCGCACGCTTTCCGGAAAGCAGACGGGTGGGTTGCTTTGCGTGTCATCAGTTTCTTCTTCATCTGTTTCGTCGGGTGGCGGTATGGTGCCGCCACTGGCTTCCTCGACCTCGGCGGGGATGTTGTCGGCGAACTTGGGTGAGGTGGGGTTCCTGTAGACGTTGGCACCATCGGTGACAGCCTGAGAGAGGACCCTTTTCATCATGGGATGCCCGGGGAAGAGTTTCAGCCGATAGGTGAGCAGCGGCTTGAAGCGCATCCGCTCAAGGATGGCGATGCCCTCTGTGTAGTCACGGCGTTCGAATGGACGGCGGAGCCATCTGACGGCATCCTCCCGGGCCTTGAAATAATTCTCGTCAAACTCCATATACGTTTTCATTTATGTGTGAGTGCGGCTCTCAGCCGCTTGTTCATCAGACGGAAAGCATCGGTGGCTGCCATCCGGCGGTAAGCGTCGAGATGAGCGATGTCGTCGCCCATGAAAGCATCGAAAGCATCAAGCCAGGCATTGGCTTTCCTGGTCGCTCCATGTTGCTCTTTGGTGGAGGGCTCCGTATCAGTCTCCGGGAACAGAAGGGGGTATGCTCTAGCAAGCCAGTTGCGCACCATGACCCAGTTGAGATAGATGCCCCATAGCTTGCTGCGGTCGGCACGGCGGAGCAACAGCTGGGCATTGCCTTCGATGTCGACGACCTCCTCTCCGGGATGGTCGGCGAAGTAGACCTCTCCGGGATGGAGGTAGAGGGAGGCCACCATGCGGCAAAGCCGGGCCATCTCTCCCTCCGGATGGTCATCGTCGATGCTGTCGGCATACTGGGAGAAGAACGTGTCGACGGTCATGAACTGCTGCAGGGTCATGCCACCGAGAGCTTCAGCCGGGGCGGTGAGTCCCTCTATGCGGCGGATGAAGAAGCGGGAAGTCTCAGACTTGCCGGAGCGGATCCATGACAGCTGCTGTCCGAGGACATGACGGTGCCATGGGTCAAGGCTGGCCACAAGACGCCGGGGGAGGCCGAACATCATGCTGCAGTAGTCATCGTCGCTGATCTGGCCACGTATGGCCAGCACTATAGCCATATAATGTCTTTCGTCCATCTCCCACCATCGGGAGGGGGCATAGCCTCTGGCCCTGCGCATGAAGGGCCACCAGCGGGGACGGTATTCAATATCTATACATATCATCATCACAAAGATAAGCATCGGCCATGTCTTAACCTGAGACAAAAAACAAAAGGATGGCCACCATGGCGGCGGCCACCCCTGCATAGGAGGATATGGTAGGCAATGGAAGTCAGCCCTGGGACTGTTGTGATGCCTTGGGAGTCAGGAGATTTTCGACGTCGCCCTCATAGCTCAGAGCACGCGGACAGACGTAATTGAACTGAATGGTCACCTGGTTGATGTCGGTGGCGGCTGTGCCAGTCACTGCACCGTCGCTTGGCTGCAGCAGTGCGGCACGGCGCGCATCACCCATCAGATACCACACGCCGTTGTTGTCCTGCACGATGAAGAACATCTTGCGGTTCTTGGCGGCATTGAGGAAACCAAGGATCAGTTTGCGGATTCGCTTGTTGATGAAGGTCAGCGTATAGAGGAACGAGATGGCGCCCTGCTCGCCTTGTGGAGCGATGGAGAAGGATCCCGTGTCCTGAGAGAATTCAATCACATAGGCGCACTTGGTGAGCTTCATCACCAGATCGGCAGTGATGACTCCAGCATCTGAGAGGTTGAGAGAGGATCCTGATTCGGGTGCAGGCCAGTCGGGCCAAACATCCACGTCGTCCCAATAGCCGAAGATCAGTTTCGGAACGATGCCGCCCATGTTGTCCTGCTCCTGGCAGGAAAGGGCTTCGTCAATGTTGGATAATGAGATGCAATTGGGCATAGTCGTCAGGGGTTAGATGGTCAGTTCATAATAGGTGGGAGCATTGCTCTCAGGCACCGAGGTGTCGGTGGCGATCTCGTATTCACCACTCTGGTTCTTCACGTACCAGCCTTTCTCCGCCGGGTTTCCCGAGGGATTGGTGACGGCGGTGTATGCAGGAGTGAGCAGGCGGTCGTTGACACAGAACTCGCTCTTGTGGATGGAAGCGAACTGACATCCGAAGACATACTTGCCTGCCATGGTGAACCAGTAGGGATTGCCGGAATTGAACGGCAGCACGGTGCGCATGTCGCTCTCCTTGTCGAATCCATAGCACAGGTTCTGCTGGGTGGTGAGCAGCACGAACTGCGACCCCTGATCCAGTCCGTAGACAGGAACGATCTCGCACTTCTTGTTGGTGCCGCGCAGATAGATGGGATGACCCTCCTCTATGCCCACGCCGGCCACGAAGGTGTACTTGGCCTCGTACCAGTCGGTGTACATGTCGACCATGTCGGCTGACATATAAAGCTTCGAAGCCTTGCGGCGGAACGTCTCAGGACGGCTGCGCCACATCTGGAGCAGTTTGTCGCCGATGTTGGCCGTGGTCATGATACCGGTCTCGAACAGATTGCCGATGGCCTTGGTGATGGTCGGAGTCTGGGCGTTCTTCTCGGCTTCCACGATGGTGCCCCAGCCGTTGAAGGCGTGCTTGATGTCGGAGTTGGCACTGGGGGAAATCTGGCTGGCATCGTAGGACGCTGTGAACAGCACGTTGAGCAGATCCTGGGAGGCCAGCTTCAGCACATGGTCGATCAGCCACACCTCGAAAGGATGGCCGCCATCATAGAGACCACCGCGGACCTCGGTGATGTAGGTGCGGCGATAGCGCTCCGGCTCATCGGCTTCCTCGATCTTGATGGGATAGACAGTGAGCGTGCGCGGCACGACCTTGCCGGACTGCGTGCGGCCGATGAACACACCGTTGTACATGGAGGAGACAGCGCCGTTCTCCACACGGCCGAGCGTGATGGAGTCGGTGACGCCGGGGATGCCATAGGCATGGCGGAGCACCTCGCTGGCATCAAGCATGTCGATGGCGGTGAGCAGGTCCTGGTGCAGCTTCACTGCGCCAATCACTCCCTGAATGTCGATGGGAGCGGTCAGGTCCATGCTGGTGGCACCAGCAAGCGGAGCCTGGATGTTTTGTTTTCTTGTTACTTCTGCCATAATAGATATGATAATGAGAAATGGAACACTAACGTCTGTAGGGCTGCACAAGGATGTTCACTGGGTCGGCGGCCTCCTTGTGGCCGTTGCCTTCGTTCTCGGAATGGCTCTCAGTGGAACAGCCGGCGGCATGACTCAACACATCCTTGATGGCAGCCGCTTTCTCAGCGATGGTGCCAAGGGATGCGATCTCGTCGCTGATGCCGTCGATCTCGGTGATGGCTCCAGACAGATCCTGGCGCGCGGTGTCGCGCTCAGTGGTGAGCGTCTCGGCTTGATTGCGGAGTGTGTCAATCTCGCCGAGCTGGGCGTTGATTTTCTTCAGGTCGTCGACAGAAAGGCTGACGTGACCATCGGTCTCCTCAAGATGATCGCATCCGAGGAGGGAATTGATGAATTGGAACTCTTTGTTCATGATGATTGGATGGGTTGATGATTCTTCTTCGGTGGTGAGAGTGCCGGCTGAGAAGGGAGAGAGGTTGGCCACTGCTCCGCCGAAAAACTCGGTGAGGGTTTCCTTCAGCTGCTGAATGAAACTTTTCTCCGCAGGCTGAGCTGCCGCAAACGTCTCGTGCATCCCGGCGAACTGCTCAGGCAGGGGCGGAAGGCTGCTCATCTTGTTCATCACATGCAGACGGGCGGCCATGTTGGTCTTAGAGAGGACGTGGTCCTCGCTCACCTCATCGACAAGGCCAAGTTCGAGGGCTTCGCTTGGCAGGATCCAGCGCTCCTCGCGCATCAGTTTCATGATGGCTTTCATGTCAGACTTGCCTGCTGCATGCTTCACATACTTGTTGGCGATGATCAGGTCGATGGCCTCGTTGCTCTTCTTCTCGCTCTTGAGCTTTTCGATGAGCTGGTCGATCTCGTCGGCATTCATCATCCCCCAGGCATCGACATAGGAGGAGCATTTGTGGATGAGGAAGGCGCAGTCGTCGTTGATGACAACCCGGTCGCAGGCGTAGCAGAGCCAGGTGGCCGCTGATGCGCAGAAACCCACGATGTGGGCGGTGATGTTGCCGCGCTCCTGGAGCATGTTGGAGATGGAGAGGGCCTCCATCACGTCGCCGCCCAAGGAGTCCACCTCAAGCACCACAGGCTCCCCGGAGGGAACTTGTGAGAGGTCGTATTCGAGCAGATAGCGGGCGTAGCCCCAGCTGTCTATCTCGCGGTTGAGTTTGATCTTGTGCATAATAACAAAGTGTGGTTTCTTGCAAAAATCGCAAAAAAAGAGAGGGATGCCAAAGACTCGCAGCCCGCTGACAGGGCAGAAACAATGGTTTTCTGCAGCCCTACACGCTGATGAACAGGCTCGGATGACCGAGTTTTCCGGTGAAGGAGAAGGCAACGTGGTTCATGTCGGAGGGAAGGGCTCCGGTGGTCTCATCAGTCGAAAAGGTCAATGGGGTCTGCTCATCCCCACACAGGCGGAGCTGCCCATTGCTATCTATGCAGAGCACCACCCATTCGCCCCGCGCCAAGATCTCAATCAGCTCTGTGTTCTCCTTATCCTGACGGGGAATCCGTCCGGAGGCCAAAGGTGTCCAGTAATCGCCATGCTCATCGCGGCCGTGCGACTCGGTGAATGAGAATGTGCCGTCGGCATTGCATGGAATCTCTATCAGATCGGCATCGCTCAGCACCCCCAGGGTGTACTCGTGCGACACGTAGTCGTAGGTGAGGTCGAAACTGTCGGGCGGAATCGCCACGCATAATGACAGTCCGCCGATGTTGTCACGGTTGAATGTGATGGTTTTCATAAGTCATTTCTCCTTGTGGTGTTAGAGTCCCGCAACGGGACAAGGTGCGCCAAACTTTTTCCTCGATTTTCAGCAGAAAATCATTCATCATGCCTGCGTCATAGTCCAGATGACGCTGCAAATCCTTCCGGATGCTGTCGGTATCCCAAAGCCATTCGGTGATGCCTGTGCGCTCGCGGAAGCGGCGGACGCAGTCCATCAGCGGCATGCCTGTGACCCTGAGTGCGCCGACATAGGAGTAGAGCATCTGTTTGACACGGCGCTCCAGGAGCGTATTGAGCTTCATGATGTCGGTCATTGTCAACAGCCAGCCATAGCGCTGGAACTGATCGAAGGTGATCTCGATGCTCACCTGGTAATGGTAGCGGGTGCCTTTCAGACGGGTGTCATTGCGCTGCTCGTTTTTCCTCAGCAGTGTCAGGAAATAGTCGTGCAATGGTTTGTCGGCTGAAAGGTTGACCAGTTCCGGCCAGTCATCGTCGGGATGCCGGAAATTGGCCAGCAGGTAGGCCTTCACATAGCCCTTGCAGGGCATGATCACGCGGAATATGTCTTTTCTATGTCTCATTGTATCGGTTTTGATTTACAAAAATAATCATATTTGATTTGAATTAAAAGGAAAAGCCAACAAAAAAAATAGGATGTTAGCCTTGACATCTATTGCAAGACCGTTTGCCAATCCGAAAGGCAGAGAGACCGTATTGTCAAACAATTTTATTCAGCCGCTTTTTTTCCTCTTTTCCTCTTCTTCTTTTGAATTTGAAATCCGCACCAAAAATCTGTAAAAGTGTATATGTATAATCTCATCGACGTAACTTTCTGATATTCAGTATCGGGGATGTTGTACACATCGAAATCGGCGATTTGTAAAGTCCAGGGCGACTGTCCGCATCTGTATATGAGCCCCGCACCCGAGCCCTATTTTACATTACAGTTTACACTTTGATTTAATCTGTAAACAGAAGTGTAATAAGAAGTGTAAACATTACAAACGTGCCGCAAAGTCCGATGAACACGGGGTTTTCGCACATCGACACACCATACATTACAGATTTACACTTTTTTTTCACGAAATTCAATCAAGGGGGTAAGGGGGAAGGCGGCAAAACCCTGAAAAATGGTTAAAATGTCAAAAATGTTTGCTGTTCGGCAAAAAAAACAGCACCCGGGCCTCACGGTCAAGGTGCTGTCGATAACTTTGGTCTAACCCTTTGATGAACCGGCTTCGCCTCACGGCTGGCACCGGCATCTGAATAACAACAAAAATTAACTATAATATGTATTCCACTATGTATTCATTGTCGTAATGCTTTGTCAGAACGGCTCCTCGTCCTCGGCCTTCTGCTTTCTTTCCGCTTCTCCGGCTACTGATCTGACGAAAACCATTTCGACGGTCTTGTACCTGCCTGGATTGAGCGGATCGTCGACCTTCTTGGCCACGATGTTGCGCCCCTGGCTGTTGCGGAACTCCTGCGGATCGATCTCGTGGATGTAGGGGCAGACCTGTGCGAATGCCCGGAGCTTGCGTGTGAAGCTCTTCATCTTCACGGTGGAGACGTTGGAGTATCTCTTGTAATCCTCGAACACTTCGGTCTTCACCAGCTGGACGTCGAGATGGCCGCTTCCCTCCGCGAAGTACTGGTAAGCCCACTCCTCGAAGTTCTCGCCCATGTCGCGCTTCAGCTTGCGGGTGCGGATGTTGTCCATGGGCGGCTGTATCTTCATCGACGGATAGTCGCGCTTCATTCTCAGGTAGAACTGCACGCACTGCATGGCGAAGTCGAAGTCTGCAGACCATTCCTCCTCGGTGTAAGCGTCGGTGCAGAGCACCTTGCCGAAGTCCTCGCGGATGCTGCGAGACTCCAGGTAGTCGTTCTCGTCGGTGCGCTGGTGGTAGTAGTCGGAATAGACCATATAGATCATGCGCGCGTCGGAGGACGGGTCGAAGTCCGAAGGCACGTAGTTGGTGGTGAATCCGATCTTGGGGGATTTGGAAAAGGGTATGGTGAAGATGTGGTTGTTCTTGGGGTTGACTGTCATGGGGCCGGTGATGATGTCGTAGAAGAAATCGGCTCCGAGACGCTCGCTGAGGTCGTCGATGAGCAATACCTGCGTGTATTGGTCGACGGTGTCCAGCCAGTGGTCGTTGCGCATGATGTTGCCGCTCCGGCCGCTCATCGACTCCATGCGCCGCATGACCCTGATGAAGGTGTAGAAGAAGGATTTGCCTGACCGTCCGTTGCACTCGTCGTTCTCGCCGATCTTGGCGTCCATGGCCATCAGTGCCCATGCCCTGTCGGGCGACTTGTATTGGTGGAGGATGTATCCCAGGGCGAATATCTTCGAGAGCAGGCAGAGACACTGCTCCTCATGCTCCTGGGCGGTGAGTCCCTCGCCGTGGATGTCGAAGCGGTGGGCAGCCCTGTAGGCGTCGCGCTCCTCCTGAGTGCCGAAACGCTCCTCCATCTCTTTCCTCCAGTGCAGGCGCGAGGAGTTGATCAGGTAGCCGAAAAATTTGCTGCTGGTGCTGTCGAGGATGTCGAGCGAGTAGACGAAATCGCCGTCCTCATTCTTGCTGACCCTCACGTCGAACATCGGCTTGTGGACTCTGTAGTCGTGCTGGATGACGTTGTCGGACCACACGTAGCCGCTGAAATCAAACTGTGATTTGTTTTTCCAGTCGATACTGTCCGCTGTGACGTTGGCCGTCCCGTTGCGGAAGAAGAAGAGTTGCGAGTCGGGGGTGAATGCGGTGAAGTCGAGCTCGGTCTCCACCAAGGCCTCCAGCGCCGCTGGTGAAAGCCTTGGCGTGTTGAGTATCAGGTCACGGACGTCGTGGTGCTGCGTGCTTTCCGGCTCACCGGCCCACTTTCTGACGAATCCCCTGATCTCCCTCGGTGTGACGCTGCGCACTACATTGCCCTCGATATGCACGTACCGGGGCTCGTCGCTGTTCTCGTCGTGGAGGATGTAGTAGCCATGGAGCTGCAGGAAGTGGAAGAGATACTCGGTGCTGATGTCGTAGGCCTTGCTGCCGCTCTTCGTCGTGCGCTCCACCCAGAACTTGGCCGGCTTGCCCGTCATCAGCAGGGACCGGAAATCAGAGCGGGATGGCCTGAGGTCGGACCAGTCGCGCAGGTCCTTCAGCTGCTTGCCCCGGTGGTCGGTGTACTTGCTCATCGCGACCTTGGGAAGCCATACCGTGTAAAGCTCGATGAACCGTTTGGCCAGCTCGGATCCTGCCCTGATGCCAGTGGCATCCACGTCGGGGATGTTGTAGATCCTGTCGGCATAAGTGCGCAGCGTGCGCATCTGGCTGGACGTCAGCAGGGCGGTCTCGCTGTTGAGCCACACCGGATGGTAGCCGTGGGAACGGACGCACAGCGCATCGCGCTCACCTGAGCACAGGACGGCCTCGGGCAGACGGCATTCGCTTTCCGGGAAGGGCTCGCTCTCCTTGTGCGTGGCTTCCCAGTCCCTGCGCTCTCTCTCCACATGTGCCTGGTATGCCTTTTTCAGCTCATCCAGCCCGTTGATGTAGTCGGCCTCCTTCTCGCCGGTGGGGAAATACTGGAAGCGGTAGCGCTTCTCGGTGTTCTTCGGCTCATACTGCTTGTAAAACTTCCGCTCCGGCTTGTCGCCGTGTGCCGGCTCCACCAGGCACTCGCGGATGAAGATGGGATAGGTGTCGGTGGAATGCTTCTCGGTGATCTGACGGTCGCGGGGCGTGCCGATCCACTCCACGGAGTACCAGTGCAGCGAGTCGACGGTGTCTTGCGTGACTCTGGGTCCAAGCAGCCTGAGTTCCTCGTCACTGAACTTCTCCTTCAGCCGGAACTGCACCACGCCGTCGGGCTCCTCCTGAGTGGCTGCCCGCTTGACGAACTTGGGCATGTTGACCGATTTGTCGAGCTCGTCGTGGATGTCGAACTTCTTGGCGATCTGCATGCAAGCCTCGCCGAAGCGGTGGTCATCCATGTAGTGCGCCTCCATCCACAGCTTGATGGCGTTGAGACCCTTGCCAGGCTCACCGAAGTCCTTCAGGAACCAGATGCCGCCTCTCTCGATGAGATGTGCGGAAGGCGTGGCCTCTGACTCGCGCTTCTTGAACTTTGCCTTTGGATTCTGCAAGCACACTCTCGCCTGGGGATAGAGATACAGGATGATGTCGAGTCCTCCCCTCGTGGCACTGAAAATCTTCTCTGATGAGACCATAGTCCGAAATACATATACAGGTTTACATAAGTTAACCGTCGGATGGCTGGCAGAGGGGGAAAATGCCAGCCCGGCCGAACGCGCCGCTATTCATCTTACCCGGATCCTTATTTCCCCTGTCAGTCTCCGGCGCATCCCTTGGTCCTATGCCAAGGGCCCTTTCGAATTGCCATTATAAATTTTCCGCAAATAAACGGAATCCGTGTTTACCTTCAAAGGACACGGGAACCCGCCGCCGCCAACCTATCTCCAGGAACGACAATAGATTTATACATCAACCACATCTGGCGACGGCGGCAATCATTACTCCGGACTCATCAAACCCGGATTGGATAAGGTGATGCCAGTCCGCCCATCAGCGGTCGGCCCGTCGTATCTTACGGAGTAGAACGTCTCTCTCATGAACTCATACACATCGTCAATCCATCCATGGGGCGACTCACCGGTACCAGTGGCCAGCGCACTGACGACAACCCTGTCATTCAGATTCATGGCTTACCCCCTCCCTGATCTGGACCAGTACAGGATGGAACCTGCGGCGATCCTCTATGCTGGCGCCCTGGATCATGTCGCCCAGGCTTCTCAAGTCTTCGCCGCTCATGCTGAACAGACCGTACTTGCCGAACATGTCCTTATCTATATACATGATGTCTCATTTTCTTGCGTCCCGAAATCCAAATCAAACGCCGGAAACCTATCGAGTCTAACACCATTAACAATAATGTGATCATCTTCGGAATACTGAACATTATAGCTCGTATAGAACACGACGTTTCCATCGCCGAGGTAACAATGGCCTTTCTTATTGAATGCAAAGAGTTTCTCACTACTAGGTGACTTACAGAAAAACCATATCACTTGGCCTTTCCAGAGCTTCACCTCCCGAGGCTCAAGTCCTTCGGCCAGAATCCTTTTCTCGAAATCTTCTATCTTCATCGCAATATGTTTTGATTCTATGCTCCATGTATTTCTTATATATGGTGCAGAACCGCCCATTGATGCAGTTCTGCCCATGCTCACACACCTGGCACTTATCTGGCATGGCCCAGAAATCTCAGGATGCCACTCTTCAGGAAAAGCAGCTTCGACTGATTCTCTCCCCCAGTCTTGATATGGGGGAATTTATCCTTGACGTGGCGAAGCCTGTCCGTAGATATGCACAGCACGTCTGCCGCTTCTCTTGTTGTCAGATACTGCTCACCCTCCATCTCCAGTTTCCTTGACCCGGATGACATAGGTCGTGTTTGATTCTTGTCCATGTTATTCCTCCCGTGTTACAATCACTTTGTTGTTTTCCCGGTCTTTTTTGACCGAGAATCTCCGTCCTAATTCAAACCCGTAATCCGAGCATATTGACCGGACTGATCGGTATTTGCTAGCAGGGAAATCCAGGCTGTCACCAACAGCCAAAGATTCCAGTGTCTTTTTAAATGATAATTTTTTTGCCATTTAATTTTGTTATTATTAATTAATTGATTATATTTGTTAGCAAAAGTAATCAAATTGCATTTAGTTACAATCATTATTAATTAATAACATATATTAATACAATATCGATTCATTTAAACATTCGTTAACAAGATATGGAGGAAATTCACATTGGAAATGAAATCACGAAACGTCTTCAGGAGCTCCACATGACGAAGACGGAATTCGCCCGGCGATTGGGCAAAATTTCCCAGAATATCAACAGGATCCTCAGGGACCCGACCATAAAGACCGATATCCTGGAGAAAGTATGTGACGTGCTTGATTATGATTTCTTCGCCCTCTATCAGAAACGCAGGAGCGGGCATGTGAATATTGTGGCCTCTGGAGACAGTTCCATCGCAGCCCTCAACAGCGAAATCAATACCACAGATGCGTCAATTCTCCAAGAACGAATACGAAATCTGGAGATGCTGCTGCAGGAGAAAGAACGACTTATCCAGGTGCTCCTACGTGGTGGTCAGCATAATGTGAAATGACCACTTCAGGAAGACATCAGCGTCAGAATCAAGGTCTACCCACTGACGGAACGGAAGACTATCTGGATGACTTGGTAAGTGGCATGACACTCACTGTGACCGCTTCCGACAGGTACGGGCACCAGCGAGACAACAATGCGACCTGTGACCCATGAAAGCGGAGACAATGACTTCACGTTCACGCTCGACAAGACGATAATGCCGGGGCAATGATTTTTGCAAATATAGAAAAAATATTCAAAGATACTTGTTTTTGTTTTTGGAAACCTCTATCTTTGCATCAAATCGTGCGTCACCATGCATGATGCACTTTACATCATGGCCGTTTTTACGTCCAATCATTAAAAATCGCTTGTGGGAGCGGAATCAATCGATTAAAATCATGGAAACTATGAAATATTCTTTTCGGAAATTATTGTTAATAGCCGCTTTGGCTGCTTGTGTGAGTTCGGTGAATGCCCAGTTGCCTAATGAGAAATTCGGCAAGCCCTCAAATCTGGAATGGGACTTCAAAGGCTGGGGCGACGCCATCGATGCTGATGCCATCATCCTTTGTAAGACGATGAAGGTGACATATCGGCTCTCCGACCAAGTGTCCAACTTCAATCAGAGTGACTCTGGTCTCGGTTCTGATAATATCACGGATTTCAGCAAGAATCAAATCGATGAGAGCAATACCCTGGTGAATTATGAGGTAAAGCTGCGTACGAAGATCCTGAAACCCGAAGGTGCCGGGCACGCTAATATCGATATCACATACTTTGACTCAGAAGACGGCAATAAGATCATTCTCGATGAACTGTCGGACCTGAAAGTCAGGGTCTTCACAAAGAACGAGAAAGGAAAAGTGGAGAAAAGAAACATCGATGTCAGTACTTTTGCCAAGGAGCGTCTCGACAAGAATTATAAGGTCATCCATGTGGTCGTGCCCGATGTCCAGGCTGGAAGCATTATAGAGTATCAATACAATATCACAAGTCCGCGCCCGACATTCCTCTACGATTGGGTGTTCCAGGAGAGTATTCCTACCGTTCGCTCAAAGTGCGACATTGATATCCCTGCTTTCCTGCAGTTCAAAATGAATGCTCCGATCGACAAACTCATCAAGTCGAGCGTGGAGGTCGGTCATCTGGCTTATGACACCAACAGGTCCGACATGAAGAAGGGCAAGACCTGTATCACCAACCATTACTTCATCGTCGGCGACTATATCCTTCCCGAAGGTTATGCGCTCAAGCGCAACCCCAGTAGCGTGGATGGGAAGAGTGACGCGACAGAGAACAAGATCGCTGATTTCACCAGCGAGATATCCATGCCTGGCGTCACCGTTCCTGTGAAGATGCCGGAAGGCAGCACACATCTGAGGGTCAAATGACGGGTCAGCGACCGGCGGGAATGACGTAGAATGCCCGCCCGGCGTTGAAGTCAAGCATCCACTGGTCGGCGATGATGTGGTCGTCGAGGGCTTTGATGCGCAGGGTGTGCCTCCCTTTGTCTATCGATACTGGGGTCTCCTTCAATGCCTGGCAGCGCAGCACACTCTTTTTCCAGTATTCCGAGCGGTAGGGCGTCTTCAGTGAGATGACCACAGGCTCCCCATCGTCGATCTGCACCGCATAGCGCAGGTCACCCTTGTCATTGGGCTGCGTGGGAATCATGGCAGTGTAGAGCGTGGCCTTGCCTTCCTGCTGACTCTCAAACTCATAAACCAGTTCTCCGTCCTTCGGTATCGCCACGGCATTCATCGAGTGCCCCAGCATCTGGATGGCTTGCGCTCCTGGCGTGGCCGAGGCGTATTCGCTGGCGTTGCGGGCTATGACATCGGTCTGCTTCACAGCATCCGCATCATATTTGCCAGGCGTAGCGGTATATCCCTCAGGGGGCAGATAGGGCAGGATAGGGGGATTGAACACATTGAGGTCGCGTGGCATCATGCTCATGAGACCCTTCCATTTACCACCGGCAAGCCCATGATTGTAGTGGTCGGGCAACTGCTGTATCTCACGGTAGGCGGCCAGCGAACGGGCTGCGGATTGCAGCATCCGCTCCTCACGTCCCTCTATGGCCAGTTCGGTTTGCCCGAGGTATCCCGACCGGGCCAGTTGGGCCTCCAGCATTTTCACGGCCATGGCATTCGCTGCATGCACCGGATACTTCACATGGGCGAAAAAAGCGTCTTTCAATTCCCGACGGATGGTCGGCTCCACTTCATCCACAGTCTTGCAGATGGCCGCGTAGTCTGCCAGATAGCGCTCCAGCTCATTGCCGAATGCCTTGGGATTAAACTCGGTGTCAATCACTTGCGACCGTCCCCGGGGGTAGATCCTCTTGTCCAACTCCACTTGGGTCCACCCCATAAACTCCGGACGGCGGATACTGCAGAGACGATAGAACTCGCTCATGGCCGGCGCCAAACGGTGGCCTGCCTGCTCACCAAACTGAGTGCACAACCACCGTTCCAGATGCTGCCGGATGGTTTGCGGCCCCACGGCATCGATGTTCCAGGCCATGTCGAGGAAGAGTTCCAGATCATAAGCCGCCACTTTCGGGTCATGCACATTGGCGATCCACAGCCGGCGGGCATTGTGATCGTAGGCCGCCCTCATCTCATTGTAGATGAGTCCGGGCTGCGTGGTGGTGAGCCACAGATAGTCGTGTGGTCGCCCCCAGTAACTCAGGTGGTAGTACACACCGCCGCCCCCGCTGCGCTTCTGCTGCAGCTCATCACTCAATCGGGTCAGGTAGCCATAGTTGTCGTCGCACCACATCAGCATCACGTCTTCGGGCACCTCCAGACCGTTCTCCATGATCTCCAGCACCTCCTTGTAAGGTATGAAAACCTGTGGCACACGCTCGATATTCTTGTCAAAATATTTCCTAATCAACTCTCGCTGGTCATTGATCACCTGTTGCAGGCCATCCAACTTCTCTTGGGCGGTGTGCACACCCTCCATCGATCCGTCGTGGATGCCTCTCATGCCGATGGTGAACAGTTCCTCCGACCCTTTCACCTGTTGCAGGCGTTCGATCCAGTACTGCTTCACCTTTTCACGGTTGGTGATGTAGTTGTAGGCCCCCCGCTCCTTGCTGTCCCATTCTGCCACGTTGTTGCGGAGCAGTGGCTCGCAATGCGAGGTCCCGATGAGTATGCCGCATGAGTCAGCCACCTCTTTGTTGCCCTCCACGGCGAAGAAAGCCGGAGTCCCGCCATGCATGGCAGGCCAGATGGTGTTGGCCCGCAGGCGGAGGAGCAATTTGAATATCTCTTTATAGGTGCGGGGCCCGATGCGACCGAACTGTCCTGTCGGCTCAAAAGTCTTCCAAGCCCAGTTGCGGAGGCTCCAGTCCTCATCATTGATGAAAATCCCCCTGTACTCCACCGACGGAGCCTGTATGCTTCTCAAATTGTCAGCGACCGCCAGGCGATTCTTCTTCTCAGGGATAACGTCTCCCCACCACACCCATGGCGACACCCCAGCCATACGGCTGAGTTCGAGAATACCGTAGGCACATCCCCGTCCGTTCTGGCCGACCACCAGGATCCGACCCTCAATGGCCTGGATGCAGAAAGCGTCGTGTCGCCCGATGACACTGTCCACGGCTACGCCCCGGGAACGCAGTCTCTTCAGCGTCGCCCCGTCAGCCTTATCCAGTTCATAAATACAGATCTTCGCACCCTGCTTCCGCTGAATAGCACGTTGTCCCGTAACCAACTGAATATCACCCGCAAACATATCGATGGCGATATCCACCACAGGTGTAACTTTGCTTTCCACGCAATAAGTCACGGGCGTGCTCCCATCATACCATACCACTTCGCCGCCCCAAACAGTAAGGCCGCATAAAAAGGCAATAATCGTAGTAAATGCAGTTTTTTTCATGTAGTTTGCAATTGTATCAGCAAAGTTAATGAATTTTTCGCATCCAGCAGTAAAGAAACCGCATATTTCCGTCAAAACCCGATTTTCTCTTTCCCAATCGTCAAGGTGGATGAAGATGGTCTATTGATACCATCGCTCATCGGGATTTTCCACCGTCCATCATGTTTTTTCAACCTTCAACGGGGTTTGTCGTTCGGCACCCATAGGGTGATGCTTGGCTTGTCCAAGAATCCCGATGCATTGAGTATCGGATTTGCAATCCGAAAAAGCATTGCCAAAGCACATATTTCATGCGAACGGAATCCTGGTCAATCCACGCGTCCCTTTTCTGGATTCCAGCCGGCATATTACTCCGGACAAAAAAGGTGAAAAGCCACCCCAAAAACTGAAAAAGAAGCAACAAGATGATTGACTCAACTTCCAAACGTCGTTTTTTTGATGTCTTTCAGATAATAATACCTCATTATTTTGTATTTTTGCACCGTTTTTAAAACTCTTACCTGAATTGTAATAGTCTATTACCCCAATTATGGAGAAAAAAAGATACAGCAAACCCCAAATGCTCATAGAGCAATTTACTCCACAAGAATATGTGGCAAGTTGTTGGTATGTTGCCGAAGGCGACTGCTATACCGATTTGTTTCATGACACGGTGTCCGGCAATGATCACTGGTATAGATATGATAATGGTGAATATATAGTAGAAAATCATGGCAGTCATCGCATTCCTGAAAGTGGATATTTCAATAGTGATGAGACCCCTTTACCCGAAGCGGAGAATAATGAGTACATCTTTTTTGTGCCAGGCAGTGCTTTTGATATTTATAAACTGAATCCTGGAGAGACGTATGGGTTGAGCAATTTTTTTATAGAAGTAAAAACACCTGTTTATAAATTCCAATACAACGGCGAGACACATTAC
>ODAI010907963.1_pt1 | contig 40306 bp, 32 predicted proteins | sample 1539321 | NCBI WGS metagenome assembly ODAI01 (sample SAMN02144231, study PRJEB22623) | gut metagenome | biome: sheep rumen | host: Ovis aries | place: New Zealand
TAGATTTTTTATCCTTCTGATCATCTTTTCTGTGCTTGATTGTGGCGTCAGCATTTTCTTCACCAAGTCGTTCGTGTGGTGGGAGATACCGCTTCACATCGTATTGAGTGCCCTCATCGTCCTCGTCTGCGCCCGTCTGCAATTGCGCTGGAACCGCCACCGCGAGAAAGAGAACGCCTATTTCAAAGAAAAATACGGAAAAAGATAACCCTGAAAAACGACCTTTCAATCACCATTTTCTCGAATTTATTAATCTATAAATAAACATTTTAGAACACCATCACAACCAAAGTTCACAACTTTGTGGTCCACAACTTTGTGAACTTTCAAAAAAAAATCGTATTTTTGCAATCGGAATTAACAAGTTTTACCTATCATGAAGAAGTCTTTTGTGTACGGTGTAGCCGTTGATGGTGAGAATTTTACAGACAGAGTAGACGAAAGTCGGCGCTTGATACGCAACTTTGAAAACGGTCAAAATGTGATATTAATCTCACCTCGTAGAATGGGAAAAACCTCCTTGGTGAGGCATGTCATTTCTAAAGTTGACACCTCTATCGTTGCCGTTGTATACCTAGACATCTACGATTGCCGCACAGAATACGAATTCTATAACAAACTAGTGTCGGCCCTCTTGAAACAGACATCTAACAAGGGTGAACTGCTATTACAGAATATCAAGGAGTTTTTGACCCGTTTGACACCGAAAATATCATTTGGTCCTGACCCTGGAAACGAAATGTCTGTGTCGTTGGGTATCACTCCCAGAGACTATTCACCTGAGGAGATTCTTCAACTGCCTGAGAAACTGGCACAGAAGATTGGAAAGCACATTGTAGTGTGTATTGATGAATTTCAGCAGATTGGCTCATTCACAGATTCGATAGCACTACAGAAACGCATACGTGGCGTATGGCAATTGCAACAGAACTGTTCCTATTGTTTATTCGGAAGCAAGAAACACATGCTGGCAGACCTATTCCAAAACAAGCGAATGCCTTTCTATCAATTTGGTGACATTCTCTTTCTACAGCCCATACCCACCGCCGACTGGACTCCGTTTATTATTAGGAAGTTTGAGGAAAAAGGGCAAAAGATAACCGTTGACCAAGTGGCAAGAATCTGTGATACCGTAGAAAACCAATCATCGTATGTTCAACAATTAGCCTGGAATGTGATGCTTTGTAGCGACACGGAGGTCAGCGATGGAGCAATAGACACAGCTGTAAATGACTTAATCGACCAAAACTCGCTTTTGTTCATCCAACAGACGGAAGGACTGTCGCAATATCAACTCAATTTCTTGAAAGCAATGGCTGCAGGTGAGTCTGACGACTTCACCTCAGCAGAGGTTCTTAAAAAATACAATCTGGGTTCCAAGTCGAACATCAGCAGGATACAAGAAACGCTCATCAAAAAGGAACTGATAGAGAAGGATGGAAAGAGCGTTAGGTTTGCCGACCCAGTATTCCGACTGTGGATGCTGAGATAACCATATCGTAAAGTGGGTGAAGAAACAACCCGCCTTTGGGTCTTGCTCAAAGGCGAGTTGGAGTTTTATTACTCAATAAACTTATCTTCTCACTACAATCCTCCTTGCCGGTGCATCGCCAATCTTCACCAGATAGGCACCCGAGGCAGGCACGTCGAGCAACACCTCCTGCACCGTCTCGCGTCTGGTAGCCAGCAACCGCCCCACCACATCGTAGAGATATACGGGGTATCCCTCAGCACCTTCCACCGCTATCTGCCCATTGCGTTGGTAGAGTTTTACGCTCTCCTCCAAAGTTTCGTCTATACCCTCATCTTCCCCATTGTCTGAGGCAAAGTAAGCCACTAGGTGGGTATCTTGCAGCACTACAATATACCGAGGATTGTCAGTATTCCCGTCGCTCCAATGGTCAAAATGGTAGCCATGATAGGCATTGGCTTGCACTTGTGCCTCCATATTATCGCATGTCGGCATAGTAACAATGGTTACAGTACCACGGGCAGGGTTGCTACTCGTAGCGGAGAAATCAAATAACAAATCCTCTTGAATGTTAAAGCGAAACCAATATGCAGAGTTTTCGTATGCATGTGCCGCACCACAAGGGACATTGAGAACGACACCATCGCTCAACCCATGAAACGTATTGATATAAGCTGTCGGTGGGTTTATCGATTTAGAAGTCATGCGGAGTACCTGCGTACATCCCCTAAATGCCCCATCCTCTATTGCGATTAATCCACCACCAAGGGTAATATTTGTAATATGGTCGCATCTACAGAAGGCGTTTTTACCAATACGTTCAACAGAATTAGGAATTGATAGTGTAGTTAGTTCTATGCAATCAGAAAACAAATTGGGAGGTATTCTGGTCACATTACTACCGAAATTTAATGTAACGAGATTAGAACAAGTATGTAAACCAGCACCATTAACACTATCACCAGCATATGTGCAATTCTCTGCATTGAAATTCAACGTTGTCAAACTACTACAACCCTCAAATGCGTTGTTTCCAATAGCAATAACAGAACTAGGGATAGAGACGGTGGTCATTTCTCTAAAACCTTTACATAAATTGGGGGGGATTATTGTCACGCTGTCCCCAAAGTTCACTGTTGTAATTTTATGGCATCCATTAAATGCAGTAAAAGCAGAATAATTTGTAGTACATCTTTCGGCATTGAAGTTTAATGTTATTAGGCCGCTACAACCAGAGAAAGCATAATCTCCAATAGAGGATACGGAATTGGGGATGGTGACGGAGGTAATACTATCACAGTCATAAAACAGATAAGAGGGAATACATGTCACATTATTACCGATGTTCACCGTCGTAATATTATAACAGTCACGGAAAGCTCTATAATCATAGTCACGATCCGCACCCGCGGAACGGCATCTTGTTGCATTAAAATTCACTGTTGTAAGGCTGTAGCAACCAAGGAAAGCACATTCTTCAATAGTCCTGACAGAATCCGGAATGGTGACGGTGGTAAGGCTTCTGCAACCACAGAAAGCACCCTCTCCAATGTTGGTAACGGAATTGGGGATAGTGATTGCTGTCAGGACGCTGCATCTAGCGAAAGCATATTCCCCAATGGTGGTGACGGAATTGGGGATAGTGACGGTGTTAAGGCTGTGGCAATTATAAAAAGCATAATCTCCAATGGTGGTAATGGAATTGGGAAGGATAACGGATGTCAGCCCACTACAGTGACAGAATGCATGGCTAGAAATCTTAGTGACTGAATTGGGAATGGTAACGGATGTCAGACTGGAGCAGCAGTAGAATGCATAGCTATTAATCATAGTGACCGAATTGGGAATGGTAACGGATGTCAGTCCGTAGCAGGATTTGAATGCTTGGCTTCCAATCTCAGTGACCGAATTGGGGATGGTGACGGATGTCAGCCCATTACAGCTATCGAATGCATGATGGTCAATGCGGATTACAAGGTAGGTTGAATCACCATATACAATACTATCAGGAATAGTAAGGTTTCCTGTCGGTCTGGAGTAAGAACTCCACCAACCATTATAACTAGGATGGGTTACTACCACCCCCCCACTCCCAATGTAATAATACAATGTTTGTCCTGTGGGTGCAACAGCACTGAAGTCGTAGGCATATACCATTTGAGAGAATGAAGCGATTGCGATAAGAATAAGTAATAGTCTTTTCATTTTTGCTCAAGTATTATCGTATATTTTGTTTTTACTTCTTCTAAATCTTTATTTTTTAGAAATTCAATATTTTTATCAGATTGTATTGCACTAATAATTCTTTCAATCTCCTTAATTAGATTGATTGGATGTATTATTGTGCTTGTTTCATCTGATTTAACAGTGCAATCACCATTCCATTTTTTATCTGATAGTTTAATTATATACTTATTTTCGTTATCAAAGGTCAGTTTGTATTTGTATTTTTGGGATTGTTTGTCACTTGCTAATCCGAAATTATGTGCTAACGAATGTCTCAAATGTTTAATGGCATCAATCTTATCTGCCTTGCTACCATTTTCATCATCTTTTAAAACAGAATATTTGTATAATGCTTCTGCTATACCATTTGGGTCATTGCCATTACCACTTTGGGGTTCGATAAACAATTCTCCTATTTGTTCTAATGCAATCAAATAAAGTAGTATAGCAACAAGCACATCTGCTTCTTCGTATGTTGGTCTGCTAACAACCCCTTCAGAAGTGGGCTCCATTATGATGTATCTGCTTCTACTGAAGGATGAATATGAGTAGTCTTCACCTTTATTATAACAGCATAAATACCTTGCGACACTCAATGCCATTTGAAGCGTACTTTTCCTCTTGCCATCCTTTTCTTCTTTTCGTCCAAGAATTAGATTAAGTATTTCTTCCTGTTCTTCCATAGTTGTATAAATTAATTCTAATTGGTTATGACGGACTCCCAACGTCAATAATGTTGTTATTACTCAAGAAAGACATATAAAAAGAGCGCGGGAATCTGCCACTTTGCTTATCCCGCTATTCTAGGCCTTCGCATTGCCCTTAGTACAGAATAAGCAATGCCGAAGCCCACGCTGACGGTATATAGTAAAACACTATATGCCCAACCATGGACATTGAACATTGCGTTATTGCGGTACTAAGTTCAGAAGTTGCGAAGTTCAGAATAGCCGCAGATAAACGCCGTTACAACGTCTTATCTATATGTTCTGTCGCCCACCCCTCACCCTTGCGGACTACGGGGTGTTTGACGTTGCAAAGATACACATTTTTCTCGACATAACAAGAAAAAGAAATCCCCGCCAGCATAAACTAGCAGGGAATAGGGCAAAAAGATGGGTGCTTAGCAAATCAGGTAAGTGCTATGCTCAGTTATGTTTAAAATGATTATTTCTTTATCATTTTTGAAGGAAGAATTCGGTCAACGATGACCATATCCGTTTCTATATGGAAAACATATACCCACCGTTTATTATGAGATACCATGCGGCAAGCTCTTGGATGGTAACACCGGATGTCAGCATATCAACTCGGGCAATATAGGTCAGCAAAGATTGAGAGCGAATTGACCTCGGCTACCATTGCATCAATATAACGATTCGCCCCTTCTTTCGACATGACCGTTGTTAGAAATTCATACAGTGCGTCCATATCGAGCACCGCCATGCGATGTATTCTAACCTTATAGGTTGTCATAATGCTCGTTCACCCTCTTTCTTAATATGCCGAAGTATTCCTCCACCGTCATCAGTTCTTCTTCTGGCGTTTTAGTCATTTTTTCAGATACATCACGTGAGGGCGACGGCACATGAATCGACACTTTTGCGATAGGTTTTTTCGCACATTCTATAGTATCCATAATAAACTCCTTTCAATTTGCAAAAATACAACTTTTTCCCGAAATAGAAAGAAAAAAATCCTGCCAGCCAAAAAACCAGTAGGAATTGGGTTGAAGAAATGAGCGGTTAGCTCTATCTCTGTTTTCTTAAGGTGTGTTCTATTTATTTGTTTCCATTGTCGCGTCCCGTCGGGACGCAGTTTACTGACGTCTGAATATCACGGCACTGCGCCTTCGGCTTGTACCGTGTTATTAATAGTCTCACCCCTTCTGGGTGATTTATAGAAGTCCCCTTAATAACATATCAGTGAGGAACTATCTATGAAGACAATGCCTATCAATGGCATGCGTTGAATTTTCCGCTTCGCTAGTGACGGTCATTCAAAGGATGTACGTCTTTACCTTCAACATTTGTCAAGTTGTTTGGCGATGTCGAACCCTTCAGGAAGTGGTCCTAACACCATTGAAAGAAGGCCTTCTGATGGTACTAAGCCGTCGTTAGGTGTAAAGAGGATGAGGAGTACAAATACCTTCTCAGGCTTTGCGGTTAGGTGTTCTTAGGAGTGTCCACTATGCCTGTTCGGCTTGCCGAATTATTAGTACTCATGATACAGGCTTTCTGGCAAATTGGCCAAAATACAACTTTTTTACGCTATGAGAAGAAAAATTCGTATTTTTGCAGCATGAAAGCAACCATTTTGAACATAGGCGACGAGCTGCTGATTGGGCAGGTTGTCAACACCAACGCCAGCCGCATGGCCCAGATGCTGACCCAGGCGGGGATTGACGTTTGCGGCACATACGTGATAGGCGACAATGCCGAGGATATAAACTACTATCTGCGCCACTGCTTGGAGCGCAGCGAGGCTGTGCTGATGACAGGCGGCCTCGGCCCCACCAAGGACGACATTACGAAGAGATGCCTCTGCGAGTTTTTCGGCAGCGAGCTGTACGAGAACCGCGAGGCTCTGGCCAACGTGCGGCGCATTTTTGAGGCCCGCGGCTACGAGTTGACCCCCATCAACCGCCAGCAGGCGTGGGTGCCACGGTGCTGCACGGTGATCAACAATGTGCTGGGGACGGCCCCCTGCATGTGGTTTTCCTGTGGAATGGAGAATGGAGAATGGAGAATGGAGAATCATCCGGGTGCGGCAGCTAATTCTCAACTCTCAACCCTCAACTCTCAACTCTCAACTCCCAATTCTCAATTAAACGAAGAAAGCAATTCTCAATTCTCAACTCCCAATTCTCAATTTAAAAAAGTGGTGGTGTCGATGCCGGGTGTGCCGTTTGAAATGGTCAACCTCATGGAGACAGAGGTTGTCCCCCGCCTACAGAAGTATTTCCGCACCGACCAAATCATCAATAAGAACATACTGGTGCAAGGCATTGGCGAGAGTTTCCTCAGCGACCTCATCGAGCCTTGGGAAACCACGCTTCCGGCCACCATCCGACTGGCTTATCTGCCCCAGGCGGGCATGGTCAAGCTGCGCCTTACCGCCCGCGGCAGCCACGACCAGAGGCCTTTGCTTGAACAACAGATTGCCGATGCCGTAGAGCGGCTCTATCCCCTTGCCGGACAATATATTGTGGGAGAAGACCTGGAGTCGCTGCCCGAGTTGGTGGCCTACACCTTCAAGAAGCATCACCTGACCCTGGCCACTGCCGAGAGCTGCACGGGAGGTGCTTTGGCTGCACAACTGACCATTATGTCCGGTGCTTCGGAATACTACCGCGGTGGTGTGGTTTCATACTGCAACGAGGTGAAGGAAAGCGCTCTGGGCGTGAGACACGATACACTGGAGACCTACGATGCCGTGAGCGAAGAGACCGTGAGCGAGATGGCGATAGGGGTTCGCACCCGCCTAGGGGCCGACTATGGCGTTGCCACCACCGGGGTGGCCGGCCCCTCAGGCGGCACGCCCGAACGCCCTGTGGGCACGGTATGGATTGGCATTGCCGGCCCTGAGGGGCAGCTGGTCACCAAGCTGCTGCACTTCGGCGACCGCCGCGCCCAAACCATCGAGCGCACCACCCATGCCGTTTGGGCAGAGCTGATCAAATTAGTCAAATCCACTCATAAAGAATAAACCATGCCGCGCGGACTTATCACCATACTGATGCTCATCTGCTCCAATGTGTTTATGACCTTTGCCTGGTACGGCAATCTGAAGCTGCAGCAGATGAACCTGATAAAGGACTGGCCGCTGATTGCCATCATTGCGGTGTCGTGGAGCATGGCCTTCTTCGAGTACTCGTTTATGATTCCGGCCAACCGCATAGGGTCGCAAATCACGGGCGGACCTTTCACTCTGATGCAGCTCAAAATTATCCAAGAGTGCATTTCGCTGCTGGTCTTTACGGTCATCGTGGCCACGGTGTTCAAGGGCGAGCCTATCCGATGGAACCACTTGGTGGCCTTCGGCTTCATCGTCCTGGCCGTTTTCTTCGCCTTCCTTAAAACAGAATAACTATGACAAAGAAACTTCCTCCATTCTCAACCCCACCCATCCTTTTAGTTTTTAGTTTTTACCTTTTACTTTCCCTTGTTGGCTGCAAAAACGACTCCACCCACGTCACTCAGCTTACCGATTGGCAGTTTGAGTATGAGGGACAATGGTACGACGGCTCCGTGCCCGGATGCATACATACCGACCTGATGGCCCACGGCATCATCCCCGACCCCTTCATGGGCACTAACGAAGACTCGGTGCAGTGGGTGGGGAATCGTGATTGGAGGTATCGTACCATCATCACCCGCGACATGTGGGAGGGCTATGAGCACTGCGATTTGGTGCTGGAGGGGGTGACCTATTGCGACGTGACCATGAGCGGGACTGTGGACGGTGTTCCTTTCAAACGCCATGTCGTCAAGTGCGACAATATGTTCCGCGAATACCGCGTTTGTCTGTTTGACGTGCTGATGGAGGGCAACCTGCTGCCCGACCCCGGCGACAGCACCATTCTGGAAATCCATTTCTACCCCATCGAAATCAACAACGAGAACCATTTTGCCACCGAGGTGTGCGAGGAGGACGGCTACCCGTGGCCCGACATGGAGTACGACCTGCCCGACCACCGCGCCATGAGCCGCATGGCCCCCTATATGCTGGGATGGGACTGGGGGCCGAAACTGAGCACTGTGGGCATCCTGGGCTCCGTTAGGCTCGAAGGCTATTATGGCAAACGAGAGGAGGTGCCCGTGCCCACGCCGGGGTCATGGAATGTGGAGCTGCGGCAGGAGAAGGACTCCATCGGGCAGTCATTCACTTTCTACAAGAACGGCAAGCCCCTCTTTGCCAAGGGGGCCAACTGGATTCCCTGCCACTCCTTCCCTATCCTCACGCCCGAGTTGAAGGAGCGCTACCGATACCTGCTCACCTCGGCCAAGGAGGCCAACTTCAATATGCTGCGCGTTTGGGGCGGGGGCATCTACGAGCCCGACTATTTCTATGATCTGTGCGACTCGCTGGGCATCATGGTGTGGCAGGACTTCAACTTCAGCTGCGCCCTCTACCCTTCGGACACGGCATTTCTAAACAACGTCAAGGCTGAGGCAGAATATCAGGTGCGCCGCATTTCGCGACACCCCTGTGTGGTGGTGTGGTGCGGCAACAACGAGGTGAAAAACGGCTGGGAAGACTGGGGCTGGCAGCAGCAATACCGGTGGACTGCCGAGCAACAGGCCATGTTGCAACACGGCATAGACACACTGTTTGGCACCAATGGCATCCTTGCCGCTGCCGTAAGCAAACATGACCCACTGCACCGGAGCTATATCACCACCTCGCCCCTATACGGATGGGGCCACCCCGAGTGTGTCACTCACGGCGACAGCCACTACTGGGGCGTGTGGTGGGGCGAACTGCCATTTGAGGTTTACAAAGAGAAGACAGGCCGTTTTATGTCGGAGTATGGTTTCCAAAGCTATCCCGACTGGAGCACCGTCTGCCGCTTCTGCCCCGAAGGGCAGCGAACCATAGACTCCCCCACCATGAAAGGGCATCAGAAGCATGGCCGTGGCGTGGAGATAATCGATAAGGCCATGCAGAAGTACTACGGTTTTGACAGCCAGAGCCTTTCGCTGGAGGACTACTGCTATGTGTCGCAACTGCTGCAGGCCTGGGGCACGGGCTACGGCATCCTGCAGCACCTCCTGGCCCAACCCCACTGCATGGGCACCCTCTACTGGCAGCTGGACGACTGCTGGCCGGTGGCCTCGTGGAGCAGCATAGACTTCTATGGCAACTGGAAGGCCCTGCACTACCGCGCCAGCGACCTCTTTGACCCGAAGGCCAACCTGGACCAATGGCAGCAGTACTACAAGACTTACCCCAAGGACCTGCACCTGAAGGCTCCCAAGTATAGGGTGGAGCAGAACCTTGACCGCAAGGGCAGGCTCACCGTCACAATTTGCGCTGAAAACATGCTGCGCGACGTGATGCTGCAGACTGAGCCCCATGTGGACGGCCATTTCGACCGCAACTATTTCGACCTCAGGGCCAAAGATACCTTTACCGCCCACTTTATCCCTCGCAACCCGAAAGAGGACCTCAGCGGGGTGAAGGTCACCGTGAGAACTCTCAATGAGCTATACAATAAATGACATCTAACATGAACAGACTGATTAAAACTACTATTACTGCAATGACCGCCTTTTTTGCTACCAACGCCATGGCTCAAAGTGCCATAGACCTGCACAGCCATTTCATCACCCCAAATTACCTTGCCGACCTGCAGCGGGAAAACCGCCTAATGGACGAGGGGTTTCCCGTGCCCAACTACAGCGTAGAAGAACACCTGCGCTGGATGGACGAGGCGGGCGTAAGCACTTCAGTGCTGACCCTGCCTGCCCCACAGCCTGCTTCGGCCACCACCATCAGACAGACCAACGAGGCAGCGGCAAAAATCAAAAAGGAGCACCCCGGACGTTTTCTCTTCTGTGCCGCACTGCCCCTGCCCGACGTGGAGGCAGCCATCCGGGAGGCCGTCTACGCCTTGGACACCCTCAAGGCCGACGGCATCAAGCTGGCCACCAACGTGGGGGGACAGTATCTAGGCGACCCCGCACTAGACCCTCTCTTTTCCGAGCTGAACAAACGAGGCGTCCTCATCATTCTGCATCCTCACCGCCCCGAACCTGTCAACGCACAAGTGATGGGCCAGACCCCACTGGCCATGCAGGAATACCTGTCGGAAACCACCCGCGCGGTAGCCAACATGATTTCGCGCAATGTGCTGGCACGGTATGCCAACCTCAAAGTGGTGGTGCCCCACTGCGGTGCCTATCTCCAGCTGGCCATTCCCCGCATGAAGTCGCTCGCGCCTGTGATGCAGGCCAACAAGATGGTGGGCGAGATTGACTGGGACCGCAATCTGGGCGCGCTATATTATGACTTGGCCGGTGCCCATTCGCCAGAAGTGATACGCATGATGCTCTCTATCACCACTCCCGACCACCTGCTCTATGGCTCCGACTATCCCTACGTGAAGCCACAGGTGCTGACCGCGGGCCTGGCCCGAATGCGGAAATATCTGGCCGAAGAGCCCGATCTGGCCCCCTTTGCCGAGATGATTCTGCACAAGAATGCCGAATGGTTGTTAGGCATGAGTCAAAACAGACCTTCTGCCATAGGCAGCCCTGCAGAGATGATTGTGCGTATTGCCGAGATTGAAGTTTATCCGAACTATCTAAACGAGTATCTCACCTTTGCCGAGGAGGTGGATCGTCTCTCCTTGGAGCTAGAGCCAGGCGTCATCAGCCTCTTCCCCATGCAGAGCAAGGAGAACCCCCACCAGATACGCATACTGGAAATCTACGCTTCCGAAGCCGCCTATCAGCAGCACCTGACCACCGAGCACTTCCAAAAATACAAGCAAGGCACCGCCCAGATGGTCAAAAGCCTGCGCCTCCCCAACTTCCAACCCCTCTCGCCCGAGATGATGCCCACCATCTTCAAGAAACTCCGATAAAAGAGATTTTTAGTAATGTGCAGATTACAAAAAAGTTGTATATCTGCATCTAAAAGTATAGGTTACGAAAACACTATTCAACACTTTCTCAGCAAAATACAACAGAACAGACACCCAATTTGTGCGCAATATCGAGAGCGAAATTGAGTGGAAGACGCCCCTAATAGGCGTGCGGGTTCTCGTGGCATAGGGAAAAACACCATGCTGCTCCTACACATAAAACTCCATCACAAACCAGACGGCAGTGTGCTGTATGCCAGTGCCGACAACATTGAGTATGGCTCTGGCAACCACATTTCCCTGAGGATGTTTGGCTTTCCCTACTGAACTTACAACTACTTGTGGCAATTGGGGCAGACGCCTTTGATAACATATTCCGACTCTTCCACATGAAAGCCTTGCGGCACGGGCACGGGCGGGATGGGCACCTCGGTGAGGCAGAAGGTCTTGTGGCAGACGGTGCAGGTGAAATGGATGTGGCCGTGATGGTGGTGATGGTCCTCACAATGGCAGACACAGTATTTCTGTGCTCCCGAGCCGTCGTCGATAAGATGTAGCAACCCCTTGTCGGCAAAAAGCGTGAGTGTGCGGAAAACAGAAGAATGGTCGGCCGTACCCAACTTATCTACAACATCCTGAAGGGTAAAAGCCCCCCGCAGGGCATAGACGGCCTTGAGCACCAGCAGCCGCACCGCCGTCACGCGGATGCCCTCCTGCGAAAGGATTGACTCGTATGAGGGCGCCGGTTGCACTGTCCCGCCATCGGTATGGGTTTGCACTTGGTTATCTTTCATAATACTTTATAACGCACGCCGCCACGGTTTATTGCCTTGGCGGCGTTTTTTGTTTGCAATTCATTTGCAGGAAAAAGACTGTATCTTTGCATCATCTATTAAGAAACAAGAAAACAGATAAGCATATGATTCACAACGATAATCACGAGCATGAATGTTGTCATGGGCACGACCACAAGTGCCATGAACATCACCACCATCATGAAGAGGAGCACCACCACGAAGAGGAAATGAGCACCCGCGCCCGCCTATGGCTGATAGCCCTTGGGACACTGACCCTGTTGGGTGCCGTACTGGTCGAAAAAAGCACCCAGATGAACCTGTGGCAGCTGCTGCCGGTCTACCTGGTGCCCTATCTGATAGTGGGTTGGGGCACACTGAAGGAAGCGGCCGAAGGCATTGCCGAGGGGGACTGGTTCAATGAGAATTTCCTCATGTCCGTTGCCACACTCGGGGCCCTTGGCATCGGTTTCCTCAGCGGCGAACACCAGTACCCTGAAGCCGTCTTCGTGATGCTTTTCTTCCAAGTGGGCGAACTCTTTGAGGGCTATGCCGAAGGCCGCAGCCGTGCCAGCATTGCCCAACTGATGGACCTACGCCCCGACACGGCCCATGTGGAGCGCGGCAGCTCAACGGTCACGGTGGCACCCGACCAAGTGCAGGTGGGCGAAACCATTGTGGTCAAACCCGGCGAAAAGGTGCCGCTGGACGGCGTGGTCATCGAGGGCAGCAGCAGCCTCAACACCGTGGCCCTGACGGGCGAGAGTGCCCCGCGTGACCTGTGCCAAGGCGACGAAGTGATCTCGGGCTGTGTCAACCTCAGCGGGGTTATCCGTGTGCGCACCACCAAAGATTTCGGCCAAAGCACCGTCTCCAAAATCATCGACTTGGTGGAGAATGCCAGTGAGCACAAATCCCATAGCGAACATTTTATCAGTCGTTTTGCCCGTGTCTACACCCCCATTGTGGTCTTGGCGGCTGTCTTGCTGGCCTTCATTCCGCCTTTCTTCTACGACACCTATCGTGAGGGATTCGTCACCTGGCTCTACCGCGCACTGATGTTCCTCGTGGTGAGCTGTCCTTGCGCCCTGGTGCTGAGCGTGCCGCTCTCCTTCTTTGGCGGCATCGGAGGCGCCTCGCGCAAAGGCATTTTGGTGAAAGGTTCCAACTACATGGAAACCCTTGCGCGCGTGGGCACGGTGGTGTTTGACAAGACCGGCACCCTCACTCACGGACAGTTTGCCGTGGAGGCCGTCCATCCCGAGCGCATCGACGAGTACCATCTGCTCCATCTGGCCGCCCATGTGGAGCACTTCTCCACCCATCCCGTCGCAGCCGCCCTGCGCGATGCCTTCCCCGACGAGGCCACCGACGGCTGTCGCGTGAGCGACGTGGAGGAGATAGCCGGACAGGGCATCCGTGCCCGTGTCGAGGGCCAACTGGTGAGCGTGGGCAACAGCAAGATGATGGAGGCCATGGGCATCCCGTGGCACGACTGCGAGCTTACGGGCACCATCATCCATGTGGCCATCGAGGGAGAATATGCCGGCCACATCGTCATCAACGACCGGATTAAGTCCGACAGTGCCCAAGCCATCCGCAGCCTCCATGAAATGGGCGTGGGCCGCACGGTGATGCTCACCGGCGACCGCCAGGCAGTGGCAGCCGAAGTGGCCCAGAAACTAGGCCTGAGCGAATACTATGCCGAGCTGTTGCCCACCGACAAAGTGGCCCACATGGAGCAACTGCTGGGCGCGAAACCCGCGGGCACCACCCTGGCCTTTGTGGGCGACGGCATCAACGATGCCCCGGTGCTGGCCCGTGCCGATGTGGGCATTGCCATGGGAGGCCTAGGAAGCGATGCCGCCATTGAAGCCGCCGACGTGGTGCTGATGGACGACAAGCCCTCCAAGATTGCCACCGCCATTGCCATTGCACGCCGCACCCTCCGCATTGCGCGGCAGAACGTGTGGTTTGCCATCGGGGTGAAGGTGCTCATCCTGCTCCTGGCCGCCACCGGCAACTGCACCATGTGGCTGGCCGTCTTCGGCGACGTGGGCGTGACCGTCCTGGCTGTCCTCAACGCCATGCGGACGTTGCGGGTTAGCGAATGAACCAAACAACATGTGGGGAGGGTTATCGAATCCTCCCCACATATTTTTTCAATAGGGCCACCAGCCGTTGTTCCAACACATCGGGACAGGCAGTGCTGCGGGCCTTGTAGCCGTCGGTACTGATTTGCTCCAAAAGAAAAGTAGGCCCATCGGTGCCAATTCCGCAGAGAGAATAGGGCAACGGCAAGTCAAAGTCAATCGAATCTAACAGGCGTTGGAACTCCTGCCATTGCTCACGTGAGATTTGTCGCTTGGCCTCCTTTAGCACCGAATAATGGTAGCGGCCATCCAACGAGGGCTTAGGATTCATGCCAGCCTCTTTGTAGTAGAGCGTCGGCAGCCCACCGTTCAGGTCGATGCGATAGAGACGGCACACGCCCAGACGGCTCTCCAGCAGCCGAAAATGGGTCGCCTCCCCTTCCTGCATGGTGCCGTGGAAGTCGCGTTCGTCCATGTCGGCCAACCGCAGCGCTGCCATATGGGCAAAATCGCGTGCCTGCTTCATGCCCTCCAAGAGGTCGACCGTGTAGTTGTGCTGCCAATCGTCGAGGTTGAAAACCGTGAAATAATTATCCGGAAAATAGCGGCCAGGGGAATAGGCCTCAGGCGGGAGGATATAGGCAGTATGGTCCAGATTGAGATAGTTTTCCAACTGGACGATAGGATAATAGAGATAGTCGTAGACCTCCGGATTGCGGCTCCAAAGGTGCAGCAGGTACCAGAGGGCACTGTCGGCACAATTGGCAAAGGCGGGCTCTAGATGGGGAAAGTCATAGCGGCCGTGGTCATCGGGTTCCCAGCGGTCGGCATCGGCAAAGCGCACGCCTCCGTTCTGGTCCAGATAGTCGTAGTAGTAGAGCCGTGCCAGCTCCTCAACGGCCACCGTGTCGTGGTAATCATTGGACAGGCGCGTGCGCAACTCTATGGCACGGTCCCGTGTCTGCCAGATGCGGATGACCTCCTGCGCCTCGTTGGACTGTCCCCAGCCCATGAGCGGCAGCCATAGTGGCAGCAGGAGGAATAGTAATTTAGGCCTAGTCAAAGCGTTGTGTTTTAGGATATTTTATTTGATAACGCCAGCCACAGCTTTTCATTGTATCTTTGGACAAAAAAAAACGGTTCCCGTAGAATTCGAATATAATACACATAATTACAAAAGCTTAAACACTTCACACCCACTCCCATAACGTGTGAGATACGGACGGGATACGGCTGTGAAGTGGGTTGGTGCCGAAGTTACCACAGGGCAAGGTTTATTTACGGCCCTTCTTCTTGGGCTGCTCCACATCCTGCACCAGACGGACCGAGCACCGCGTGAGCCGTTCTACGGGGGCAATGACGGCATTCATGTCCAGAACAAAGAGGAGGCTGAAAGCGGTGCGATCATCATTGTGGATGGAGGTCCAGTAGTAGCCTAGCTGGTGGTCGTCCTCGTCGGGCTCGCGGTACTGAGACTTCAAATTGAATTCTTTTTGGGCAATGGAAGGTAGAGGATCTTCGCCCCTGTTCATCTTGGACACAGGGGCGTGGGTCTCGGGCCGCAGAGAACCAAAGCTGACTTCGACCCCCTCGATGGGCATGCCCTCAAGGGCAGTTTTCGGTAATCCCAAGCTGTAGCGCGCCATGTGGCACACCCCTGCGGTGGGCAGAAAGACGGCCCCGCCGCGTTCGAGCGATTTCCACTGCTGGGGGCTGAACTGGTAGACACGGCTGGCATCAAGCGTGTCGAAGCCCCGCCGCAGCCAGTCGTCGGGCAGAAGGATGATGCCGCCCACACCTTCGACAACACCCTGTGAGCGCAACAGCATGGCATCGGGGCGACGAATGAGGAGGTAGATCCACTCATTGACGGTCAGCGTGCGCCACAGCCCCACGTGGTCGCCCCCGTTGCTGATGCGGTTGTAGACACCCCAGTCGTAGCTGGTGCCGTCGATATTCTTCTTGCCGTTGCCATAGTACTTGGGATTGGGGGAGAAATAGTAGGGCATTCTGTCGTGGTAACCGCTGGTGCCCCAGGCAAAGAGGTCTATCCAACCGGCATAGTCCTTGGCATAGTCAAGATTGTCCATGCCTATGCGGTCGTGCTGGCGGTCGGCAAAACGCCACTGGTTGACGGCCGCATTGTACTGTAGGTTGCCTCTGGAGAAGTGTATGCGTTTGTTGGGACCAACGCTGAAGAGGCCTTCGAGAATGCCCTGCTGGAGATGGTCGAGGGTGGCAGTGGTGATGGATTTGTATACCTTGCCGTCGACAATGGAGTCGATGAGGTACTGGTTGGGCATCCACATGAGGGAGGTGTCGGCTGCCGAACTGAGTGCCAAACGGAACCCCAGGATGCTGAGTTTTCTTTCGGGAACCCAGAAATTGCGATAGGAGGAGCGCAGAAATCGGGGCTCGTCGGCCCAAGAGCCGCCTCGGCCCACGCGGAACATGCCGGTGTCGGGGCCACGAGGGTCGAGAAATTTGTTGTTGGACTCATAAGGGCGACCGTAAACGTCTGTCATCAAGGCATGATTGAGCGAGTACCACTTGCGCAACTTTTTGTTAGTGTTGATATAATCTGGACGGTCTTTGTCTTGAGTGTACACCCAAAGGTAGGCCAATGTGTCGTACCAGTCGTTGCACCACTCCCACACGTTGCCCGACATGTCGTAGAGCCCCAGTTCATTGGGGATGAGAGCGCCGACGGGATGGGTACAGAAATCGCTGTTGAGGTGGTTCCATCCAATCCGTATGGCTTCATCGCCACCCGGGTAGGTGTATCCCTTAGACCGCCTACCACCGCGCGCAGCATATTCCCATTCGGCCTCGGTAGGCAGACGGAATTTCATATTCGTGAGCTCGTTCAGCCGACGGATGAATTCCTTCACCTCATAATAGTCCACCTGCTCCACTGGCAAATCGTCGCCCACAAAGTTGGAGGGATTGTAGCCCATGACGGTGGTCCAGAGGCGCTGCGTTACCTCGTAGCGGCCCATATAGAACCCATACAGGTCTACACGGTGTCGGGGAGCCTCGTCGGCATAGTGGGCCAGCTGTTCCAGCACCGACTGAGAGGGCATACTTCTGAAGAAAAAAGGAGCCTCATCGTGGCCCTGAATATAGGACCCCCCTGCCACATAAACCATCTCGAAACTACAGTCGCCAACCGTCACTGTGATGGTCTGGCGCACATCTTGTGCCCGCGCGGGTGCCCCAGTGGCTACAAACAGGCACAAAACAAGCGCGAAAAAGAGCATTTTCTGTATCTTGTCCCTCATGGCAAAATGAGAATCATTAAAAGCACAACGTACAGTGTATTGGTGAGCAATTGCTGTCACAATACACTGTACATTGTTGATTGTAAACCTTTAATAATTATTCAAACGAAGCGATGGCCTCTTTGATGATGGCGATAGCCTCGCGGAGCTGCTCTTCGGTGATGACCAGCGGAGGAGCAAAGCGGATGATGTGCTGGTGGGTGGGTTTGGCCAGCACGCCCATGTCGCGCATCTTCAGGCAGACATCCCATGCCTCTTTGCCGTTGCGGGGCTTGATGATGACGGCGTTGAGCAAGCCCTTGCCGCGCACTTTCTCAATCATGGGGCTCTTGAAGTTGGTCATTTCCTCGCGGAAAATCTTGCCCAGACGCTCGGCATTTTCCATCAGGTGCTCGTCCTTAATGACCTGCAGGGCTGCGATGCTCACTTTGGCCGCCAAGGGGTTGCCGCCGAAGGTGGAGCCGTGCTCGCCGGGTTTGATGTTGAGCATGATGTCGTCGTCGGCCAGCACGGCACTGACGGGCATCACACCACCGCCCAAAGCCTTGCCAAGGATGAGGATGTCGGGGCGCACGCCTTCGTGGTCGCAGGCCAGCATCTTGCCGGTACGGGCAATGCCGCACTGCACCTCGTCGGCCATAAAGAGGACATTGTGCTTGTGGCAGATGTCATAGCATTTCTTCAAATAGCCCTCGTCGGGGACATAAACGCCGGCCTCGCCCTGGATGGGTTCGAGCAGGAAACCGGCAATGGTGTCGCCGTCTTTCTCCAACACGCGCTCAAGGGCATCGGGGTCGTTGTAGGGGATGCGGATGAAACCGGGAGTCATGGGACCGTAGTTGGCGTAGCTCTCGGGGTCGTTGCTCATAGTGATGATGGTGATGGTGCGGCCGTGGAAGTTGCCTTCGCAGCAGACGATCTTCACGTCCTCATTCTTGATACCTTTCTTCACCACGCCCCAGCGGCGAGCCAGCTTGAGGCCGGTCTCGTCGGCTTCGGCACCAGTGTTCATGGGCAGCACCTTATCGTAGCCAAAATATTCGGTGACATACTTTTCCCACTCGCCGAGGCAATCATTGTAGAAGGCGCGGCTGCTGAGGGTGAGCTTCTGAGCCTGGTCGGTCAGGGCCTTGATAATCTTGGGGTGGCAGTGACCTTGGTTGACGGCAGAGTAGGCCGAAAGGAAGTCGAAATAGCGTTTGCCCTCGCAATCCCACACAAAGGCACCTTCGCCTTTGGCCAGAACGACGGGCAGCGGATGATAGTTGTGAGCACCATAACGGGCTTCCATTTCCATGAATTGTTCAGATTTTGTCATATAGCTGTGTATTTTTAGTTGTTTGTTTTTATTCCTAAAAAAGTTTTGCAAATTTACACATTAATTTTCAAATAAAAATAATATTTCTGCGTTTTTAATAAAAAAATTTCTGCACATATGGATGAATGGGTCTTGAAACTAGAAGATTTGAAAGTGCAATTCCTGCATGACGGCCAGTACCACACCGCGGTGGACGGGGTGAGCCTGACGGTAGGGCAAGGCCGCACGCTGGGCATTGTGGGTGAGTCGGGCAGCGGTAAGTCGGTCAGCACCATGAGCGTGATGGGACTTTTGCCCAAGCCGCCCCATTGCCTAGTGGAGGGCAGGGCTTTGTTCTGTCCCGCCGACGGCCAAGAGCCTGTGGAGCTGCTATCGCTGCCCGAAGACGAGATACGCAAATATCGTGGCAGCGGCATCTCCATGATTTTTCAAGAGCCCATGACTAGCCTCAACCCCGTGCACAAATGTGGTGCCCAGGTGATGGAAATGCTGCGCCAACACGAGGATGTGGGGCGCAAAGAGGCACGCCAGCGTGTGCTGCAGCTGTTTGAAGAGGTGCGGTTGCCCCGTCCTGAGAAGATTTTCGACAGCTATCCCCACGAAATCAGCGGCGGGCAGAAACAGCGCGTGATGATTGCCATGGCACTCATCTGCCACCCTCGCCTGCTCATTGCAGATGAGCCCACTACGGCACTGGACGTAACCGTGCAGAAAACCATTCTAGAACTGTTGCGCTCTCTGCAACAGAAATACAATATCGGCATTATCTTTATCACCCACGACCTTGGGGTCGTTGCTCAGATTGCCGACGAGGTGGCAGTGATGTATCACGGCAAGATTGTGGAACAGAGAGGAGCCGAGCAGGTGCTCCACAGCCCCCAACATCCATATACCCAAGGGCTTCTGGCCTGCCGACCGCCTCTGGACAGCCGCCCACGGAGGCTGCCCACCGTGAAAGAATTCCTTGAAGGAGGGCATTCCGATCCTGCTGACAAGAGAGAGCAGCGAATTTCTGCCCCATCGGAGGGGGAACCACTTTTGTCGGTTCGCGATCTGGAAGTGACCTATGCTTTGGAGAAGAATATATTTGGAAAGACAACCAAGGAGATGAAGGCTGTGGACGGATTTTCCTTCGACATCTACCCAGGGGAGACCCTAGGCCTTGTGGGCGAGTCGGGATGCGGCAAGAGCACCCTGGGTCGCACTCTATTGCGTCTGCTGGACCATTCCTCCGGAACCATCACTTACCGTGGTCACAACCTTGACCAACTTTCCCATTCCGAACTACACGAATTGCGCCGCAAGGTGCAAATTGTCTTCCAAGACCCATATTCATCACTCAATCCGCGCATTACCATTGGCGAAGCTATCTTGGAACCGCTCAAATGCCACCATCTTTACGCCTCTTCCTCTAAGCGACGTGAGAGGGTGATGCAACTGATGCAGCAGGTAGGTCTCGAACCCGATTGGTACAATCGTTATCCCCACGAGTTTTCTGGCGGGCAGCGGCAGCGAGTTTGCATTGCCCGTGCCCTGATATTGGAGCCGGAACTGGTGGTATGCGACGAGAGCGTTTCTGCCCTTGACGTGTCGGTGCAGGCGCAAGTGCTCAACCTCCTCAACGAGCTCAAGGAGGCTTACGGCTACACCTATCTTTTTATCACTCACGACCTGTCGGTGGTGAAATTCCTCTCCGACCGCATTATGGTCATGGAGAAAGGCCGCCTGGTCGAAACAGCTCCCAGCGACGAACTTTTCGCCCACCCTCAGCACCCCTACACCCAACGCCTCCTGGCCGCAATACCCAAGGTCTGACAAAAGAATAACAACGGCACACAATAATTCGCTTTCACCTACGTTATCCAAACATGATAAACGAAAAATACATCCGATTCGACTGGGCTGCCAAACGCATGCTGCGTGACAAGGCAAACTTCGATGTCCTGGAAGGACTGATGACTGTGCTGATTGGTGAAAAGGTGACCATCGACGAAATCCTCGAAAGCGAAGGCAACCAAGAGAGCGAGACTGACAAGTACAACCGCGTGGACGTAATGGCCCGCAACAGCAAGGGGGAGTTTATCATTGTAGAAGTGCAACTCTCACGTGAGCGATACTATTTGGAGCGCATACTCTATGGTGTTTCCAAGGTAATCACCGACAACATGCACCTCGGCGACCGCTATGAGAAGGTGAAGAAGGTGTATTCCATCAACATCATCTATTTCCCCATGGGCAAAGGCAAAGACTACCTCTACCACGGCATCACCACATTCACCGGAGTCCACACCAACGACAAGTTGGAGATCACCGACTACGAGGCCGACACCCTCCGTATGCGCACCCCGCAACAAGTCTTCCCCGAATACTTCATCATCCGTGTCAACGAGTTCAACCAAGTGGCTACCACCCCATTAGAGGAGTGGATAGAGTATCTGAAGAACGGAAAGATTAATTCTGACACCAAAGCCCCTGGCCTACAAGAGGCAAGACAGAAACTGCTCTACATGAACATGAGCGACAAAGAAAAACGCATCTATGAGCATCACCTAGCCGACCAAATGATTGAAAATGACATTCTAGATACCGCCCGCATCGAAGGACTTGCATTGGGACGTGAAGAAGGTCGTGCTGAGGGACGTGAAGAAGGTCGTGCTGAAGGACGTGAAGAAGGTCGTGCTGAGGGACGTGAAGAAGGTCGCGTCGAAGGTCGTGCTGAGGGTCTTGCCGAGGGTCTTGCAGAAGGACGTGAAAAAGGACTTGCCGAAGGCCTGTTGCAAGTAGCCAAAAGCATGAAGCAGATGGGCCTGCCCATTGAGACCATTACCCAAGCAACAGGGCTCCCCGCAGAAGAAATAAGAAAGCTCTGACACCACACAGGCATCCTAACCCAAAGAGTCCCAGCCAAAATAGGAACCACCTTTTTATGTCTTGCAAACCAGTTTCTCAGGAACTTATCACCCCATCAAGACAGATTGCAGAACTGCATCAAACAGCATAAGGTTCTACACCAATGAAGGTAGACTACTAACTTGTTGATATTGTTCCTATCGCTGTATTGGTCATTCTATCTATCGAGGTTGCTGGCATTTTTGAAACCTAATCCAGACTGAGAAGCATAATCTTTTCCTCTGTTCTAAGTTCCCAATAGGTGTATTCATTAAGTACAAGAGACTTCGACCGCATAGCGACAAATCCGCAACCTCAGTGGTCTACTTGGAAGTAACATAAGCATGGAATAAGAACAGAATGATTGTCACTTGTCTCATTGCAAGCGACTGACAAGGCCTTCCGACTATATTTTCCGGCCTTTGGAGGTTAGCTGACGGCCTAGGCGGGTGATGGGGTATGCCAAAACCCAAAGTGAGAGGACTATGTTTTTATGGTTTAGGACGAAGTCAATCCATCGAGTAAAGTGGTATTGGGCCAGTTGCTTGCGTTTCTCGCTGCCTAGGGAGGTATAGATATGTGAAACTGATGCCTTAGAGTATTTGGAAAGGTTGCGCAGCCGCAATACACCAACATACCGGGTGCGAGCCTCGTCGCTGAGGGTGGCAGCCAACCGGGGCAGGCGCGGCCGCACCTCGTCAGCAAAGGCGAGGAGCCGCTGACCGGCCATCAGCTGCTCGGACAAAGCCTGCGGGGTCGGGGCCTGGGCACAGGTGCTGTTTTCGTTGAACGCATAGCGGTAGCCCACGCCCTCGACAAACTGCACTTGAGCCGCCTTGGAATAGACTCTGACCGTCCAGTCGCAGTCCTCCCATCGCAGGCCCTCGACAAATCGCTCTCCAAGGGCCTGCAGCCACTGCCTGCGATAGAGGTTGCGCCACGGGGCATTGTACCAACAGGTGTAGTATTCCTCCAGATACTCCTGACTGGACATCACCACATTTCGAGCACCCTCCGGCATGGCGAAAAGGTTCCACTTTCCACGCGGCTGCTCGTACTCAAAATCGAAGTAACAGATGTCAGCACTCGTCTGTGAGACCGCCGCCAGCGCAGTCATCACGCCCTCGACAACGACGGCATCATCGGCATCGCAAAAGGCTATATATTCGCCCCTTGCCATATCGATTGCCCGGTTTCGGGCTGCCCCCTGCCGCTGGTTGCGCTCCTGATGCAGCACCTTCATGTTGCTGTGGCCAGATGCATATTTTTCCAGTACTCCCAAAGTGTTGTCTGTCGAACAATCATCTACCACAATGACCTCAAGTTCCTCTTCCGTCAGTGGAAGTGAATATATCCCTTTCAAGCAATCGGTGATGAAATTTTGGCAGTTGTAGGCCGGGACTATATATGTTAGCAATAGAGCCATTAAGCAACTAATTATTTATAATTCAATAGACAAATACAGAATGGAGCCTTTTATAAAACAGGCTCCTAAATAGTATGTAGAACCATGCGATGCCTGCCGAGGGCGAAGCAGGCAACGGCTAACGACGTTTCTTTTCCTGCATTTTGCCTTCCACGGTGGTGGTGGCATGTGGAACAATCATCAGACGCTCTTTGGGGATGAGTTTGCCGGTGATGCGGCAGATACCGTAGGTCTTGTTTTCGATGCGGATGAGGGCGGCATCGAGGTCCTTGATATACTTTTCCTGACGGGCGGCCAAGCGGGCGTTTTCCTCTTTAGAGAGAACGTTGCTCCCTTCTTCCAAGTTCTTAAAGGTGGGGGCAGTGTCGTTGGCCTCGTTTTGATTGCCAGCGATGGCCTCGTTGAGGAGCTCTAAGTTTTTCTGCGCCTCAGCTCTCTTTTGGAGGATTAACTGTTTGAAGAATTGGAGTTCTTCGTTTGAGTAGCAGTTTTTCTCAGGAGTGACTTCTTTCTTTTCCATAAGGCTGACGTTTACGTTAATACTATATTTATCACATTATTTCGATTTGCAAAAGTACATATACTTTTGAAATTACAAAAAAATAAATATCAACAATATGTTACTAACTCTGCAAATACAAATCTATCAGTCCATTAGGAGCCGTAATATAGATGGTTTTATTCTCCCGGTCCACTTGTTTTATGACTGGGTCGATAACTGGGACAAGAATTTCCTTGTCGCCGTTGATGATTTGGAAAAGTGGCTGGGCTGGATATTCAATGATGGTCTGAATGGTGCCAATGTCGCCGTAGACATCGTCTACCACGCGAAACCCTCTCACCTCGTGAAAATAGAACTGATTTCCAGTCAGTTTTGGCAACATATCGAGGGGGAGGTATAGGTCACAACCCACCAAGGCATGCGCCTCTTCTGGCTTGAGGTCCTCAAAAGTGACAACGGCTTTGTTGCCGTTGATGTTCTCCAGATGGAAAAAGTAGGGCACTAGAGAGCCCTTCACTTCTACAAAGGCCGAGTCCAGCTCGGCATAGTCTTCCGGGCTGTCCACGTCGAGGAAGAAAACCACCTGGCCCTTGATGCCCCAAGGCTTGGTGATTTTGCCCAGTTGATAGCATTCTTCTTTGGTCATCGTTCTTTTGTGTTAAGTTATTGTCCGACAAGTTGTGTCAACGAAAAAAAGCGTGTCCTTTGTAACTGGGGCACGCTTTTTTTATTCATCTGAAAAGGATTATTCAGCGGCGGGAGCCTCTTCGGCAGCAGGAGCCTCTGCCTCGGCGGCAGCAGCAGCTTCGGCCTTGGCGGCAGCTTCAGCCTCAGCAGCGGCCTTGCGCTTAGCGGCAACGGCGTTAGCCTTGGCCTCGTTGAACTTCTTTTCGGCATCAAGACGGGCTTTCTTCTCAGAGCGCATCTGGTTTTCGGCCTCGCTCTTGACGTTAGCAATCTTGTTCTCCTTGGCCTGGAGCCACTCGTTGAACTTCACGTCGGCCTGTTCCTGGCTGATAGCGCCTTTTTCAACACCAATCTGGAGGTGGCGTTTGAGCAGGACACCCTTGTAGGAAAGGATGCGGCGGCAAGTGTCGCTGGGCTGAGCTCCGTTCTTAAGCCACTGGGCGGCTTTGTCAACATCGAGGACGATGGTGGCGGGGTTGGTCATAGGATTGTAGGTGCCTAATTTCTCGATAAATCTACCATCCCGAGGTGCACGACCATCCGCAACAACGATATGATAGAAAGGCTGATTCTTTTTACCATGACGCTGTAATCTAATTCTTGAAGGCATAAATGTTTGTTTTTAAAATTGTTAATACTATTTTTAGGTTCTTAAACCGAGTTGCAAAGATACAACATTTTTTTTAATTGGACATTTTTTTTCTAAAATAATTTTTCGACAAGTAATATAACTGAGGGTTGTCAAGCATTAATGACTTAAACCAAAATCGGTCTTTAGGCCGACACATGGTCATAATATCCTCATTTCAATGTCTATTTATGCCATGTCAGCATTTCTTTCGGCATCTTGTCCACATCCCTGTCTTGACCTAGCCCACTGCGCCTGCGACAGTGATGCTGCCCATCTGCTCGAAACGAATACTAATCTGACACAAATCATATCGACCGATTTGGGTTAAAGAATTCATCCTGGAATAGATGGTTTCTGCTTCCCCTCGACGGCTGGGTGGTACTCGACAAATTGCACTAGCCACTTAGTGCCAGCATATATTAGTGGGTTCTCTGGATTTGTTTTTGAGAGCGCGTGTGTCTGGCACGCCGAGATGTGCTTGTTTAGTATACCTCACACTCTGAATGCAACGCTATTGAGAGTTTGCCTCACCGAGGCATTTTATTGAAGTCACACCATCAAACTTTAGTTTTTTTCATCATTAAGAACGATAAGTAGAAAGTGAGCCATAGCGCGATCAGAGGACAACTCGGTAGGGAGGGTGTAAAAAACTTTTCGTTAATTCGGTTATTCTTTGTAACTTTGCAAGTTATTAATAATATATATGACAATATATAAAATAGATAATATTAGTGAGTTAGTGAAGGGGACAGCGGTAACGGTGGGCATGTTTGACGGTGTGCACCGAGGCCACCAGCACATTCTGGCCCTCCTTCGGCAGGAGGCCACACGGCTGGGACTGACACCTGTGGTGGTCACCTTTGACCTGCATCCGCGCCAAGTGCTGGGCGGCGGAGTGGGAGGGGTGGACGTCAACCAATTCTACCGCGTCACCACCAACGAGGAGCGCTATGCCCTTTTGGAAAGGTTCGGCATACATCATGTGCTGGAGCTTCACTTCACCCCAGAAGTGGCCGCTCTTTCGGCTTGCCAGTTTTTTGAGCAGATACTGCTGCAACGGCTCCATGCCAAGGCTCTGGTACTGGGCTACGACAACATGTTCGGCAGCAAGCATCACAACGATTTCGACCGCCTCCCCTCGCTGGCCAAAAGTTTGGGAGTGAGCGTGGCAGTGGACACAGCCGTGCGCTTTCGCGACATTGATATCAGCTCTACCCAAGTGCGCAAGGCACTGAAAATGGGAGACGTGGAATTGGCAGCCGACTTTCTTGGCTACAATTACCGCCTGTGGGGGCTGGTGGTCAAGGGGCGACAAATGGGTCGCCAATTAGGTTTCCCCACGGCCAACGTCTGCCTGGACGACACCACCAAGGTGATGCCAGCCGACGGGGTTTATGCCGTAAGAGTTCAGTTGGAAAACAGTTCTGAGATTCGCATGGGCATGGCCAACTTTGGCGGACAGCCCACCTTTGGACTGGACAAGCCGGTATTTGAGGTGAACATATTTGATTTCGACGGCGACCTTTACGGAACCACCCTGAGCGTGGAATTCGTTTCGCGCCTGCGCGATGTGCAGAAGTTCGGCAGCATACCCGAGCTGGTAGACCAACTCTGTGCCGACCGCGACGACGCCCGCCGACATCTGGCCGAAAACTCATGAAAACTAACAATAAAAAGAGTGTGGAAATGAATGCAGCCAATGAGGAATACAGTGCCAATGCCGCTCCTGAATTGAGGGTGGCCTACTTCCAACAAGATATAGCCTGGGAAGCACCCGAGGAGAACTACCGACTGGTGGAGGAAGCCTTTGCCACAATGGAAGGGCAGGCGGACATGCTGATTGTGCCCGAAACCTTCAACACTGGCTTTTCGGACAACATGGCGGCCATGGCCGAGGAGCCTGGCGGCCCTACCCTGAAATTTGCCCACCGCATGGCGCAACAGCACGATGCTCTCTTTGTGGGCACCTGGACCGTGAAGGACCAAAGCGAGCTGCACCCCGGCCAGACAGTGGTGTACAACCGCCTGCACTGGGTGCGCCCTGATGGCTCTTATGGCTACTACGACAAAGGGCACACCTTCCGCGTCAGCACCGAGGCCAGCCAGCTGGAACGGGGACAGCACCGTTCCATATTCGAGTGGCGGGGATGGCGCATCAAACCGGCCATCTGCTACGACCTCCGTTTCCCCAAATGGCTCCGCACCGGCAACCCACCCGACTACGACATGATACTGCTTTGTGCCAACTGGCCAGGCAGCCGCGCAGCCGCCTGGGACACCCTCCTGCGCGCCCGCGCCATCGAGAATGAGGCCTATGCCGTGGGCGTGAACCGCGTCGGGGTGGACGGCACGGGCATTCCCTATGCCGGACACTCGGCCGCCATCGACTTCAAGGGGCTGGCACTGAGTGCCTGCGACCCCGAGGTGGCACAAGTGCGCACGGCCACACTCGACAAGGCCAAACTAGAGCATTTCCGCGAACACTGGCCTTTCTACCTCGACTTTGACTAAAACCCCTTTGCCCTGATACACAACCGAAAGAAATGACCCTCGAAGATAAATTAGGCTTTACCAAGATACGCGAACTGGTGGCTGCCGAATGCACCAACGGCCTAGCCGTCAGGATGACACAGGAGATGGCATTCTCCAGCAACTACGACCGTGTGGTGCGTGAATTGCAGCAAACCGAGGAGTTCCGCCAAATTCTGGTACTGGAAAACAGTTTCCCCTCGCAAGACTTCATTGACCTCACTGAAGAGCTCATCCGGCTGAAAATAGTAGGTTCGGTCATTGAGTTGGAAGCCCTTTTCGACCTCAAGAGCTCGCTGCACACCATTGTCGAGTGCCTGCGTTTCCTGCTTCGCGACGACCCCATCCGCTACCCCTACCTGCACGAGTTGGCCACACATGTCAACCTGGACCCAGCCATCACCAAAGCCCTCAGCAAGCTTGTGGACGACAAGGGCGAAATATATGACAACGCCTCGCCCGACCTGCTGGAAATACGCAGGCAAATCAACCGCAAGCGGACTGACGTAGACATACAGATAAGCAAGCAACTGGCCCGCGCCAAACACGAGGGCTGGGCACCCGAGAATGCCGAAGTGCCCATCCGCAATGGCCGCATGGTCATTCCCATGCTGGACACCCACCGCCGCAAAATAAAGGGACTCATCCACGACGAGTCGGCCACCCGCCAAACAGCCTATCTGGAACCCTCAGAGGTGGTGGAGTTGAACAGCGACCTGCGCGAGTTGGAGTTTGCCGAGCGGCATGAGATACAGAAAATTCTGGCACGATTCACCGACATGATTCGTCCCCAGCTGGATGCCCTCATCAACGCCTATTGGTTTCTGGCCCGCATCGACTTTATCCGTGCCAAGGCCCGCCTGGCCCTCACGCTTCATGCCGGTCGCCCCATCGTGGACAGCATCACCAAAATCAACTGGTTGGATGCCCGCCATCCCCTACTCTACCTCAACCACAAAGGCGAGGTGGTCCCCTTCAACATAACCCTCGACGATGAGTCCCATATCCTCATCGTCTCTGGCCCCAATGCTGGCGGCAAATCGGTCTGCTTGAAGGCCGTGGGACTTATCCAATACATGTTGCAGTGCGGCATGTTGGTGCCCTGTCGCGAGACCTCCGAGTTTGGCATTTTTGACCACATCTTCATAGACATAGGCGACGAGCAGTCCATCGACAACGACCTGAGCACCTACACTTCGCACCTGCAAAGTATGAAAAAACTGCTGGAAGTGGCCGATGCCAACACACTCTTCCTGTTGGACGAACTTGGAGGCGGCACCGAGCCCCGCTCGGGATGTGCCATAGCAGAGGCTTTGCTGGAGGAACTGTACAAGCGCCATGCCTACGGCGTGGTGACCACCCACTTTGCCGACCTCAAACTGCTGGCCGACAAATACCCTGGCATACGCAATGGAGCCATGCTTTTCGACACCGAAAAGATGAAACCCCTCTATCGGCTTTCCATCGGACACCCCGGCAGCTCCTTTGCCTTCGAGATTGCCCAAAACATTGGCTTCCCACCCGAAATACTGAAAGCAGCCGGCGAGAAGGTGGGCGGCGAAATGCTCAACTTTGAGCACCAACTGCAACAAATAGAGCTGGACAAACAAGAGATTGTACGGCAGCGCAAGGAACTAGAGGTTGCAGACAACTTCCTCTCCGAAGTGACTCAGAAATATCAACAGCTGACCGACAAACTGGAAGGCAAACGATACGAAATACTCAGTGCTGCCCGCAAAGAGGCACAACAGATAATAGCCGATGCCAACCGCACGGTGGAGCAGACCATCAGTGACATCAAGTCGGCACAGGCCGAGCGCGAACAGACCCTCAAAGCCCGCCAACGCATGAAAGCCGAGGCCGAACGCATTGCTTCGGCTCAGGAGAAGCATGACGAGGAGCGCACCAACGCCAAACAGCAAATGGCCACCCTGAAGCCTAACGATGCTAAAGGACAAAAGTTGGTGGCTGAAACCGACGATGCCAGCGTGCCCATCAAGGTGGGTAGCATTGTGCGTATCGACGGGCAGGAAACCTTTGGCGAGGTGGTGGAATTGAAAGGCAAGAAAGCCGTGGTGGAGAGCAACAGCATACGCATGACCATTGCACTCAATCGGCTCAGCGGCACACGCAAGAAGAGCATTCCGCAGGAGAAAATAAGCCACCAGAACAACCGCTTCCAGTCCATCTACGACGACATCAATGAGAAACGCAAAAGTTTCAATCCCACCATCGACCTCCGGGGTCAGCGTGCCGACGAGGCACTGGATAACCTGCAGCACTTCTTCGACGACGCCATTCTGCTGAGCGAGAAAGACCTGCGCATCCTCCACGGCAAGGGATACGGCATTCTAAAACAGATGATTCGCGAATGGCTGCAAGGCAACCGCGACGTGCAGTCGTTCCACTCGGAACGGCTTGAACTAGGCGGCGACGGAATCACCGTGGTGCACCTGCGTTGAGCCCTTTTCCGGTCTCCCTCGGGAAAAATATGCACCAAAAAGGAAAATTATGGAGAAAAAAAATGTATCTTTGCATTGTGAATAACAAAAAAAAGAATATTAAAACATCAATACTATGAAATTAAAACACATCATCTTACCCATCATGGCAGCCTTCCTGCTCTTTGCAGGCTGCACGAAAGAACAAATCTTCTACGGTTCACAGATTGAGACCTTCCGTTTCAACATCACCCCCGCCGAGTGGTCCCGTACAGAAGGAGCCAACCTGCCGGGCAGCAACAATTATCTCTATTGCACCAAAGAAATTCCCGCCATTGATGCCGAAGTATTTAACAACGGCACTGTCCAAGCCTTTGCATGGAACGTCTACGACGGGCAGAACAACCTTGGTGCATGGAACACCCTCCCCTTCGTCTACCCTCTGGAAGTCTACATCACCAACGAGGAAGGCAACCAAGAGATGGTTATCGTGCCCGAAAACCTGCGCTTTGAGTGGGAGCTGGGCAAAGTCACCTTCATCATTCAAGACTTGGACGGCTATGACCCTCTCGCCCTTGGCGACGGCCAGACCATCAGTTTCAAAGTCTGCGTCTCCCGCAACATGTAATAATCAATATTGCCGAAATGAAAAAGGCACCCCATTATGGGATGCCTTTTTTATTATTATGTTTCAATAGATATTAGGTGGGTTCTATAAATTTGTTTTGAGAGCGCGCACCTCCGGCACGCTAAGATGTATTTGCTTGGTATACCTCACACAATTAGTGCGGAATTATTGAGAGTTTGCCCCTCTGGGGCAATTTATAGAAGTCCCATTATTTCTTCATATGGCGGTAGTAGGCCTTCAAAGTGTTCTCCATGAGGGAGACAATGGTGAGGGGTCCCACGCCGCCGGGCACAGGTGTCACCCAGCTGCATTTGGCATCCACCTGACTGTGTTTCACATCGCCAATGATGCGACAGCCGCTCTTTTTGGTATCATCGGGGATGCGGTGAATGCCCACATCTACCAGCACGGCACCCTCCTTGACCATATCGGCCGTAACAAATTCGGGCTTGCCGATGGCAGCAATCAGGATGTCGGCCTGACGGGTGATTTCGGCCAGGTTTTTTGTTTTGCTGTGACAGATGGTGACGGTGCAGTCGAAGCCTTTGCGCGAAAGCAGATTGGCAATCGGGGTGCCCACAATATTGCTGCGGCCCAGCACCACACAGTGCTTACCCGCTGTCTCAATATTATAACGCTTCAGCAACGTGCAAATGCCCATGGGGGTGGCAGGCACGTAGGAATCCTCGCCCAGCACCATACGTCCGATATTGATGGGGGTAAAACCGTCCACATCCTTGTCGGGCGAAATGGCGTTGATGACATGCTGTTCGTTGATGTGCTTAGGCAGGGGCAACTGCACGATGAAACCGTCAATATCGGGGTCATTGTTGAGGAAATCAATGGAGCGGAGCAGTTCCTCTTCGCTGGTTTGTTCGGAGAAGCGGTAGACCGAAGAGGTGAAGCCCACCTCAAGGCTGGATTTTTCCTTATTGGCCACATAGGTCTGACTGGCACCATCGGTGCCGACAATCACGGCTGCCAGGTGGGGCGGGCGCATTCCTTTGGCGGTCAGCTGACGCACCTCATTGGCTATTTCTTCTTTTATCTGCAGGGACGTTGCCTTGCCATCAAGTAACTGTACCATCGTAAAAAATTGAGTTTTATTAAAGTTGACAAAAAAGTTTTCTATCTGCGACGTTTGGGCATGCCGGGAATCTTGCCCTTGGTGCTCACCGTGCGCATCATCTTGCGGGTGTCTTCAAACTGTTTGATAAAGCGGTTCACCTCCTGAATGCTGCGGCCGCTACCGGCGGCAATGCGCTGCTTGCGGCTTCCGTTGAGGCAGCTGGGGTTGCGACGCTCATAGGGGGTCATGCTGCCAATGATGGACTCGATGGGCACAAAGGCATCGTCGCCAATCTCCACATTCTTGGTCAGCTTGTCCATGCCGGGAATCATGCCGATAAGGTCCTTCATGCTGCCCATTTTCTTAATCTGGCCCACCTGCGAGAGGAAATCCTCGAAGTTATACTCGTTATGGATGAGTTTCTTCTGAATCTTGCGGGCCTCGGCCTCGTCATACTGCTCCTGTGCGCGTTCCACCAGTGAAACCACGTCGCCCATGCCCAAAATACGGCTGGCCATACGGTCGGGGTGGAAGACATCGAGGGCATCCATCTTCTCGCCGATACCGACAAACTTGATAGGCTTCTGCACCGCATAGCGGATAGTGAGAGCCGCACCACCGCGGGTGTCGCCATCCAACTTGGTCAGCACCACGCCGTCATAGTCAATGCGGTCGTTAAATGCCTTGGCCGTGTTGACGGCATCCTGACCCGTCATAGAGTCCACCACAAAGAGTGTCTCCTGGGGCTGCAAATTCTTTTTCAGACGGCTGATCTCATCCATCATCTGCTCGTCCACAGCCAAACGGCCGGCGGTATCGACGATAACCACATTGGCCCCCTTCAGTTTGGCATCCTTCACTGCCTTCTTGGCAATGTCCACGGGGTCGTTGTTGCCCTCTTCGGTAAAGACGGGCACCTGTATTTGCTGGCCAAGAGTCTGCAACTGGCTGATAGCGGCCGGACGATAAACGTCGCCTGCCACCAGCACCACACTCTTGTTCTTCTTGTTTTTCAGATAATAGGCCAACTTGGCGCTGAAAGTAGTCTTACCAGAGCCCTGCAGACCGGCAATCAGGATGATGGCAGGCATACCGGGCTGGCCCTTCAGATTGATGTCCACCGCCTGGCTGCCCATCAGTTCGGTCAGCTTTTCGTGGACAATCTTCACCATCAACTGGCCGGGCTCGATGCTCTGAATGACGTTGCGCCCCAAGGCCTCAGACTTCACCTTGTCGGTAAATTCTTTTGCAATGGGATAGCTCACGTCGGCATCCAAGAGGGCTTTGCGCACCTCCTTGACTGTCTCGGCGATGTTAATATCGGTAATGCTTCCTTTTCCTCGCAGCGTGTGTAACGCTTTCTCTATCTTACTACTAATGCTTTCAAACATAATGTTGGTCAACTTACTAATGAGGTTGCAAATTTACAATTTTTTTTTCATTTTTTGCCCCTAAAAAATAAATAAAAAAATTTTTTTTATTTTCATGAAACTTTTTTTGCTTTTTTGCGTTATGCATAAAAAGAAGTGTGGAAATAAATTTACGTCATGAGACAACTAAAGATTACCCATTCAATCACCAATCGTGACATCAAGTCACTCGACAAATACCTACAGGACATTTGCAGCGAAGAGTTGCTCACCCCTGAAGAGGAAGTCCAGCTGGCCCAGCGCATCAAAACCGGCGACCAAGAAGCTCTGGACCGTCTCACCAAGGCCAACCTCCGTTTCGTCGTCTCTGTGGCCAAGCAGTACCAGAACCAAGGCCTCAGCCTCCCCGACCTTATCAACGAGGGCAACGTCGGCCTCATCAAGGCTGCCAAACGTTTTGACGAAACCCGTGGCTTCAAATTCATCTCCTACGCCGTCTGGTGGATTCGTCAGTCCATCCTGCAGGCCATCGCCGAAAACTCCCGCATCGTGCGCCTGCCCTCCAACCAGCTGGGGGCCCTCAACAAACTCAAAAAAGAAATATCGCGCCTGGAACAGGAGCTGGAGCGTCCCCCATCAGAGGAAGAACTGGCCGACATGCTCGACATCCCCGAGGACAAAATCAAAAGCATCCTTGGCATCTCGGGCCGCCACATCTCTATTGATGCCCCTCTCGTGGCCGACGAAGACGTCAACTTTGTCGATGTCTTGCCCAACGAAGACACCCCTCCCACCGACAGTGCCCTCATGCAGGAATCCCTCTCGCAGGAAATTGAGCGCGCCCTGGCCACCCTCACCGAGTATGAGCGCGAGGTCATCAAGATGTACTTCGGCATCGGCATGCCCCATGCCCTCAGTCTCGACGAGATAGCCATGAAGTTCGGCCTCACCCGCGAGCGTGTGCGCCAAATCAAGGAGAAAGGCATCAAGCGCCTCCGCGTCAGCAGCAAGAGCAAGCACCTCCAGTCCTATCTCTAATCCTTCCAACCGGAACAATATTATTGATGGAATTAATACTCAAATATTTTCCAGAACTCACAGAGCGGCAGAGAGAACAATTTGCCGCTCTGTTGCCTTTATACGAAGACTGGAACGCCAAGATCAACGTCATCTCGCGCAAGGACATGGCCAACTTCTACCAGCACCACGTCCTCCACAGCCTTGCCATCGCCAAAGTGCAGCCCTTCAAAACCCAGGCCGACATCCTCGACGTGGGCACCGGCGGCGGCTTCCCCGGCATACCCCTGGCCATCCTCTTTCCCCACAGCAACTTCTACCTTGTCGACTCCATCGGCAAGAAAATCAAGGTGGTGCAGAGCGTGGCCGAATCGCTGGGACTGAACAATGTCCGTGCCGAGCAAATCCGTGCCGAGCAGGTGCAGGGCGACTTCGACTTCATCGTCTCGCGCGCCGTCACCGACCTCAGCCAGTTCACCCAGTGGGTGCGTGGCAAGGTCTCCGACATCCACTACCACCACCTCCGCAACGGCATCCTCTATCTCAAAGGCGGCGACCTCACCGACGAGCTATTCCCCTTCCGCAAGAAAGTGCGCACCTGGGACATCTCCGACTTCTTCGAGGAAGAATACTTCCAAACCAAGAAAGTCATCTACCTTCCATTCCGCTAGTCCGCTCGCCAGAGGCCGATGGGCACCAATGCCACCCCCCTCTCCACAACAGACAGAACAAAAAGGGACCGCACCATTCATCATGGCCGGTCCCTATCTTATTAGCCGCCCCGCCCTTAGGCTGGGGGCAACTCAGTATGGGTAGGATTAGTTCACGTCGCGCACCAAACGGACCGCCAAACCATAGTAATTAGGCAGATTGCTCAAATGGCGTTCTCCATTTTGGAGTTGAATAAACCATGGATTTTTATCACGATCTTCATATGCATTAGAATGCCATGTACTAGTCCAATAATTTCCATGACCAGCCACAGTTGAGCTTGGGAAGTCGTATATAGTGGTTCCTTTCCTATAACCCGTTCGCGGTAAAAATATACCTCCACGGCTTGACACTTCATTCCACGCTGATTCGCTAAGCCTTGTCCAATTATAACTACCGGCCAAAGTAGTCGAGAAATCATCCGGCAGGATTACATTACCCTTTACACCATTCCATAATATTACATTTTGTCTATGAAGAGCTTGGTGGTTGTCTCTACTGTTGAACAGGTAGTCCCACTCTGCATTTGTCAACGTACGCCATTTGTTGGGCTGGTTACCTCCGTTGGAAATCTCGTTCACACCCCAGTCGTTTTCACTGTTGTTTATATTGCTATTACGAGCGTAGTTAGCTTGATTGCTATTGCTTTGCCATGGTTGATAGTTAACCCCGCTGGTGCCGTAGCCGAAGAGGTCAATCCATTTTACCTGGCTCGCACGATCTGCTTCAAGAGTTTTATTACCATAAGTGGTATTCCCACCAAAAGCATCCCATTGGTTTTGGGCAAAGCGCCAGGTTCCAGTGCTAGCCAGATACTGCAAGTTGCCCGTAGCAAAGCGCACTTTCTTGTTCTGACCTACCGAGAACTCTCCGGAACCTAGGCTGGGGTAGGGCACATCGGGTACCTCTATGTAAGTGGTAGGCAGGTTGCCGCCGGTGTTGTACATCAGGTTACTGACAATCGAAATGCTGGTGGTACGCGTCTTGCTGTAGAGGTGCACAGTGCGGCGGTTGTTAGTTGCGTCTGCGGTGGAGTAGAACACATACACGTCCACTTTCAGGCCGCTCACGTCGTCGACGGGGGGCAGTACGATGTAGAAAGGCCCCTGGCTGCGCACGCCGCTGGCAGCATTGCTGGTGGAGGTACTGCTGTTGCCATCGCTGCCATGCAGGCCGTTGTTGGTGAAATCCAGCGTGACGCTTTTGTCGTTGGTGCTGAGGTCCGCAAGGCTCAGGCCACTCAGCTCTGGTTCGGTAGTGCCGCTGATGGTGGCTTTGCCCCAGAGGGGTTTGTTGCTGCTGCTCACCGTGATGTAGGCTACCTCGTTCTCCGTAGTGTTGAGATTGGGCAACTCAATCTTCAGCAGGGCGCAGAGGTTAGTGAAGTTGAGCGCAGGAGTCGACTGGGTGCCGCTGCACCAGGCCGCCATAGGGGCCTCCACTATCTGGTTGCCGCTGGCATCGGTGCGGTAGTTCTGCACCTGCGGCAGCAGCACCTGCGGCCAGCCATTGGCATTATTGGTCAAAACGCGGCCAGCGGGATAGTAGGCAAAGTAGTCGCCACTAGGCACCGTCACACCGGCTATGGTAGCCACGCGGTCGTTGCCCGTGCCAGTCACACGCACAGTGTAGTCGGTTCCGTTTATATTCACTTTATCGCAGTTATCGTTATCACTACTCCAGTTGACATAGCGGTTGTTGTCGATATAGGTCTTGGCATCCTTGCCAGTGGGGAGGTAGGTGTTTATCGTGGCCTTGAGGCTCACCGTGTCGTGGTCCTTCTGGCACGAACTTAATACTAGCGCGGACAACAGTGCCACGCCAACAATTGACAATAATCCTTTTTTCATAGTCTTCATAGTTCTAATTACATGTAAACTTGTTAATCACCTACGGTTTCACCAAAAATGTTTCCACCACTTTGGTACTGGCCCAGACCCGAATGGTCGCCTGCACCATGGTTCATCAAACCCAACTCTGGGGAACCGCCAAAGGTGATGAGGCCATCACTTGGGGTTCCACCCAGAATGCTGCCAAAGCCCTCTTCAACCATAAAGGTCACCACTTTGACCGATGGTTTTTCGTAGGGCCGAACTGCGTTTTTGTTTCTCATAAACGTGTGCTATTTTATTATTAGTGAATAAATACAATAAATTTGTTGCAAAATTACAAAAAAAAAGGCATTATGAATTATTTATTTTAGCCAATGACAAAAAAACGGTTCAAAAAAAAAAAAAAAAATGACTATCAATTAGTTACACAAAGTTAAAAAAATTTAATCCACATTTTTCCTTCTCATTCGTGACTGCAAAAACACCCTTACTAGGAATAGAAAATACACTTTTACACCCGCTTTCTGTTGACACTTCCAAGGCTGCCTCTTATAACTGCCTTCAGAGGAAGTAGACACATTTAGCCGGATGGCAACGCCTCGTATAAATCTTCGGCCTGCAAACAATTTCATCTGATGGCAAACCTTAACCCCGCATTCACAGAATTGGGCACGGTCGCCTCAGCCCCGTATCACTTTCGTTTCCCAGCCAAAACCGAGCCGTTATTCCAAGGCTTTGTGAGCGGGTGGGCAGTGTTTGCCAAGAGTAGATGCAGGGGCGCGGGCTCAGGTCTAAAGGGCGCAATCACTAGGGGTTGGCGACAACCATGGGGCTTCGAAATGTAGCGGACAGAAAACTCACATCGCGCAAAAAACGAATACGTCAATTTTTTTTCGTACATTTGCAACATGAAAAAAATATTCTTTTTAATAACAATTATCGTGTGTAGCACTGCGCTGCAAGCGCAGAACTTCCCTTTTCAGGACACCTCGCTCAGTGTCAACGAGCGCGTTGAAGACTTGCTTTCGCGACTCACCCTCGACGAGAAGCTGAGCCTTATGGAACACCGCAACCCCGCCATCCCATCTTTGGGGCTGCCGGCCTACAGCTGGTGGAACGAGGCCCTGCACGGCGTGGGCCGCAACGGCTACGCCACCGTGTGGCCCACCCCCGTGGCCCTGGCGGCCACTTTCAACGCCCCCATGGTGTTCCACATCTTCTCCGAGGTGGCCATCGAGGCCAACGTCAAGTATGTCGAAGCCCGCCGCAGCGACACCTGCGTGGCCCTGCGCGAGCCCACAGACTACACAGGGCTGACCTTCTTCACCCCCAACATCAACCTCTTCCGCGACCCCCGCTGGGGCCGCGGCATGGAGACCTACGGCGAGGACCCCTACCTCACCGCCACCATGGGGCTGGCCTGCGTCAACGGACTACAGCACAGCTACATGCCCTATAGGCAAGGACACCCACAGCCACACTATCCCGAGCCGCTGACCGCAGCCGCCTGCATCAAGCATCTGGCCGTGCACAGCGGTCCCGAGGGGGTGCGGCACGAGTTCGACTCGCGCGTAAGTCCCCGCGACTTGTGGACCACCTATTTGCCTGCCTTTGAGTACATCGTACGCAACAGCGACGTGCAGCAGGTGATGTGCGGCTACAACCGACTGAACGGCAGTCCCTGCTGCACCAACAAGGAACTACTGGTAGACATCCTGCGCCACAAATGGCACTTCGACGGGCTGCTGGTCACCGACTGCTGGGCCCTGAACGACTGCTGGGAACGCGACACCGTCATTCCGCGCCACCGCACCCACCCCACCGCTGCCGCCACGGCGGCCGATGCCTTTGGCTCGGAGGTTGACCTGGAATGCGGCAGCGGCTTGCAAGCCCTGCACACGGCGGTGGACTCGGGCTACATATCCGAACATAAGGTCAACCAGCACGTGCGCCGCATCCTGCGCACACGCCTACGTGCCGAGCTGGACGACCCCCGCGAGCTGCCCGCCGCCGATGTTGACCCCGCTCGTGCTTGTGCCGAGAGCCTGGTGCTGCTGCGCAACGAGGACGACCTGCTGCCACTGAAAGAAAAGACCAAAATATACCTGGCCGGCCCCAACGCCGAAGACACCCTCATGCCACAAGGCAACTATAACGGCACCCCGCGCCACACGGTCAGCATCCGCGAAGGACTGGCCAACCACTTCACCCTGGTGAGCAAACCAGGCAAGGCCGACGTGATAGTCTATGCCGGAGGCCTAAGCCCCCAACTGGAGGGCGAGGAACTGCAGGTGGACGTGCCCGGTTTTTACAAAGGCGACCGCACCCGCATCGAACTGCCCGAAGCACAAAATAAAGAATTGCACAAACTGCAGCGCAAGGGCAAACCGGTGGTGCTGCTCCTATGCAGCAGCAGTGCTGTTGCACTGGACAAGAAGGCGCAACACTGCGAGGCCATTATGGCCTGCTGGTATGGTGGCGAGGCCATGGGCGAAGCCATTGCCGCTAGTCTGGCCGGAGAGTACGACTGCTTTGGCCGTCTGCCGGTGACTTGGTACCGCTCCACCGAACAGCTGCCCGACTTTGCCAGCTACGACATGGCGGGACGCACCTACCGCTACATGGACGACAGCGAGCCACTTTACCCCTTTGGCTTCGGCCTCAACTACGCCCAGGCCGAAATTGAGACATACGACGTTGACTGGGACCGCATGAGGGTGACCGGCATGGTGAAACGCCTGCCACAAAAGACCCCGCACTCCACTGCGGCAGGCACCACAGTGGTGAAAGTGTTCATGACCAACCTGGACGACCCCAAGGGACCCAAAAAGAGCCTGATAGGCTATCAGAAAGTGGTGTTGCCCGATGAGAATTCAGCTGTGCCTTTTGAGATTGAGATTGACCCTTTCTGGCTGCGGCATTTCGACGAGAACATTCAGGAGATGACCGAATGGAAACGCACTGACCGCATAGAGCTGACAGTGACACTATAGAGCGGGGGATAGAGAGGATAGAGAAAAATAGATTTGATAAAGATAGATAAATTAATAATTTGAAATTTATAGTTACATGAAAAAAACTGACTGGATTGTTATTCTGATTGTGGTGGTCGTGCTGGCCCCGTTCTTTATCCCTGCCACGGGATTTTTTGCTTGGTTTGAGGCCTCCACGGCGGCCCATCCTTTCATCATGGCATTCTTCAAGTTCGCCATCCTGGCCACTTTTGGCGAGATGCTGGCCCTGCGCATCCGCGAAGGGGTGTACAACAAGAAGGGCTTCGGCATCGTGCCCCGCATGATGGTGTGGGGTTTCCTGGGCATGTGCATCGCTATGGCCATGATTATCTTCAAGAGCGGCGTGCCCGCTTTCCTCGAAGCTGTGGGCAGCTGCGAGAAAGGAACCCTGGCTGCCATCTTCAAGGCCTCGGAACTCACCTGGGGCAAACTGAGCATTGCCTTTGCTGTCAGCGTGCTGATGAACACCATCTTCGCCCCGGTGATGATGACTTTCCACAAATGCACCGACATCCACATTCTCGACAACGGCGGCACGGTACGCGGCCTGCTGCGCCCGATGAAGATGCGCGAAATCTTCCGCGAGAAGATAAACTGGGACGTGCAGTGGAACGTGGTCTTCAAGAAGACCATCCCCCTCTTCTGGTTCCCGGCCCACACCATCACCTTCATCCTGCCCCCCACCTTCCAGGTGCTCTTTGCAGCCTTGCTGGGCGTGGCGTTAGGTCTCATCTTGGCTTTGGCAGGAGGTAGCAAGAAATGAAGAAGTTTATAGTTATTCTCGGA
>ODAI014340749.1_pt1 | contig 40305 bp, 38 predicted proteins | sample 1539321 | NCBI WGS metagenome assembly ODAI01 (sample SAMN02144231, study PRJEB22623) | gut metagenome | biome: sheep rumen | host: Ovis aries | place: New Zealand
CGCTCAGACCCTGAAGGCTATCCGCGAGGCTGAGGCATGGCACGGACCTTCAATCATCATCGCCTACGCTCCATGTATCAACCACGGTCTGAAGGCCAAGGGCGGTATGGGTAAGAGCCAGGCCGAGGAGAAGAAGGCTGTCGAGTGCGGCTACTGGCACCTGTGGCGCTACAACCCAGCTCTGGCTGAGGAAGGTAAGAATCCATTCTCTCTCGACTCTAAGGAGCCAAACTGGGAGAACTTCCACGACTTCCTGCTGGGTGAGGTTCGTTACCTGTCAGTGAAGAAGGCTTATCCTAACGAGGCCGAGGAGCTCTTCGCCGAGGCACAGAAGATGGCCCAGCTCCGCTACAAGACCTACGTCCGCAAGACGCAAGAGAACTGGGAGGACTAAGAAAAAAGTGTGGTCAGCGGTTCTGCCGCTGACTACCTTCCATACAAAAAGGAGCTACCGTTCGGGTGCTCCTTTTTCAATTCGCAATTCTTCACTTCCTCAATTTTTAGTGTTTATGGATATTTTCTATTGAAATATTTGTGTATTTCAAGATAAACAATTAAATTTGCAGTCGATAAAATTGCGGAAAGACGCAAAAATATAGAACAATATGGAGATAAAGCGTGAATTATTGCTTAATAGACTGATGGTTTTGAGGCATAACAAAATGATTAAGGTCGTCACTGGTATGAGAAGATGCGGCAAATCGTACCTGCTCTTTAACCTATTTTCGGATGCGTTAGAAGCAGAGGGCGTAGATGAACAGCATATCATCAAAATAAATCTGGAAGACCGCAGGAATAAGGCATTGAGAGATCCTGACAAGTTGCTTGAATATATTGATAGTAGATTGCAAGACGACAAGATGCACTATATACTGCTTGACGAAGTGCAACTGGTAAGCGAGTTTGAAGACGTTTTAAATTCATATCTTCAGGTAGAAAATGCAGATGTATATGTGACAGGTTCAAATGCTCGGTTTCTCTCTAAAGATGTGATTACAGAGTTTCGTGGTCGTGGATTCGAAGTAAGAGTACATCCCTTATCCTTTCAGGAACTTCGAGGTGCTTTTCAAGAAGAACCAATCGAACAACTTTGGGTAAAATATATGACCTTTGGCGGATTACCACAAGTAGTGACGATGACTTCTGACAAGGAGCGTGTAGCTTATCTGAAAAGTCTTTTCAAACATACTTATCTCAAGGATATCAAGGAACGTTATGATATCAAGCTTGATAGCGATCTTGAAGAATTAATACGAACTTTAGCTTCAGCTGTTGGTGGGCTGACCAACCCAAGAAAACTGGCAGACACGTTTCACTCGGTTAAGAAGAGCACAATAAGTCAAGATACCATAAAAGTATATATCGATTATTTGCAAGATGCGTTTATCATCGAACGTGCCTTGCGCTACGATATTAAAGGCAAACGCTACATCGACACTCCGTCTAAGTTCTATTTTGAAGATTTGGGACTTAGGAACGCACTTCTGAATTTCCGTCAGGTGGAAAAAACGCACTTAATGGAAAACGCTATTTATAACGAGTTACGTTCCCGTGGGATGGCTGTTGATGTAGGTGAGGTAATTTGGAACACCAAAGACGAAGAAGGTAAGAAAATAAGAAAAACCCTTGAGGTGGACTTTGTCTGCAATCAAGGATATAAGCGATTATATATCCAATCGGCTTTCAGTATTCCTGATGACGAGAAACGTGAACAAGAATTGCAGTCACTCAAAAGGATTGACGATTCATTCCAAAAAATAGTAATTGTGGGTGATTATAGCCCTCGTTATCAGAACGAGGATGGTATTATGTTTATGGATGTCTATGATTTCTTAATGGACAAAGGAAGCATGGAGTAAAATAGTCACAACGAAGATGCATGGCAAAAGTATGTTGACAGCGGGCAGATGATCAATTTCGATATGGCATTCACATTAATTGCAATATAAAAACGACAACTATGGATACAAACAATCACAAAACCCCTGAACATTTGTTCAGACTTGCACCCTCGGCAGTCACCTTTCGGGGCTTTCCAAGTTTTTCTGTTTTTGTAATCTTATTACTTTTTTCACTTCTCAGTTACACAATGATAGGGAAGAAACGTTAATAAACTAAAAAGTTAGTAGGTTTTGTATGGTTCTACTAAATATTTAGTTTATCTTTGCACGCAGATAAGTCATCAAACAGCTATATGAAAGAGAAAAAGAATACTACCCGACAACTGACGAAGGCAGAGACGCAGGTGATGAACATCCTGTGGAGTTTGCCAGATCAACAGGGATTCATTCAGGACATCATCGACCGGTATCCAGAGCCGAAGCCTGCCTACACGACGGTGCTCACATTTATGAAGATTCTGACTGACAAGGGGTTTGTTAAGCCTGAGCGGATTGGCAAGGCCAACCGTTTCTCGCCGTTGGTCAGTAAGGAGGACTATACCTATTCATTCATCAGTGAAGTGAAGGACACCTTCTTTGGAGGCTCATTCACTTCGCTTGTCAGTTTCTTTGCGCAGAAAGAGCAGTACAGCGCAGAGGAATTGGCAGAGTTAAATGATCTGATGGCAAAGATTGAAGCAAAAAGATGATGACAGCATTTCTGTTATATATAGGTAAGATGGCAGTGCTTTTGGCGGTATTCTATCTGTTCTTTCGCCTGCTGCTGGATCGTGAGACGTTCCATCGGCTGAACCGCGCCGTGCTACTGCTTTCCGTATTGGCGGCCTTCATTCTGCCACTATGCGAGATAACTCTGTATAAGACCGTCGTAGCTGAATGGCTGCCTTCCGACCAAGACACAATGCCAATGGAACTTCAGCCAAATGCCCCGGAGTCAGGAGTGTATAGTATCCTTACTTGGTTGTTCGTCTGCTATATCATCGGCGTGGCTGCAAAACTGATACATACGACAGTTAATATTTTCCGGATTCATCGTCTTATCAGCCATTGCGAACATCATATGCAGTCCGATGGTACCGACATCGCCGTCAGTCCAAATGATGTGCCACCCTTCTCGTGGTGGAACACAATTGTCTTCTCCCGCAGGGACTACGACCTTCACGACTCTGCCCTGCTGACGCACGAGCGTGCCCACATCAACGGTTACCACTCTGTCGACATTCTGCTGATGGAAATGGTCATCGCCTTGCAGTGGTTCAATCCCGCCGCCTGGCTGATAGGGCGCGAACTGCGCTCTGTGCATGAATACGAGGCTGATGCCAGCGCATTGAGCAGCGGTATCGACACCCACCACTACCTCTCGCTGCTGATGGAGCGGGCCAATGCCAGCCACGCTTTCGCCCTCGCCAACAGCATCAGCCAGAAGGGACTTAAGAGCCGTTTCTTGATGATGGCCCGCCACCGCTCCAAGCCATCGCGGCTCTTCAAGTTGCTCTACGTGCTGCCCGTTGTCGGCATCACCTTAGCACTGAATGCCCACACCGTAGTTTTGACACAATTCGCCCAGAAGTCAGAACCTCAGCCAACCTCTGCCTTGACAGCGCCTATACCTCCAACTCCAACATCACCAGCCTTCATAAGCCCAGAAAAGCGAAGAACATCAAGGGTAAGACCGTCCAAACCCATTGATACTCCAATCCCGAAGGTGAACACACCAGCCGAAGTCACCGTCTCTGGTACCGTGGTTGATGAGGCAGGTCATCCCATCATTGGGACTGCAGTTATGGTTCGGGATGGTAAACTCGGAACCGTGACCGACTACGACGGCAACTTCCGCATAGTTGTTCCTCAGGGTGTCACGCTCGACTTCAAGTATATCGGTGTAGCCACCGAGTCGGTAACAGCAACACAAGATGTGAATCAGATGACTATCACCCTCAAGAAAGACGATTCAGACAAGGAATAGAATAACAACTCAGGAAATATGAAGAAATTGGTTTTTACGATGCTGTGCCTCTGGCACGGCGGCTACCTCTCAGCCCAAATCCAGGAGACCTTCTGGCACTGGCAGGCGATAGATACGGCACGGGTGGTGTGTACCTACGACTACAGCGAATACTACACGTTCAGCAGTGAACATCTGAAAGAGCACGAAGACTACTTGCTGGAAATCGGCGACTCGCTTTCGCGCTATTACAGCTACAAGTATTTTCAGAAAGATTCGCTCTTTTATACCACGCCAGTCGCCAAGCAGGAATACCAGCGGCGGGTACACGAAGGCATGAAGGCAAAAGATGATGCACAGGAATCCGGACTGTCAAAGATGCTACGAATCATGCCCGGCGGCTCGGCGCTGCAGGTCTATAAGAACTGGCCTTCCGACAGCATCACCGTGCTCGACAGATGGTCGGGGCTGAGTGAGTATCACGAACCATTGGAACCCCAACCTTGGGAGATTCAGACGGACACCACCCTGATACTCGGCTTGCGCTGCCAGAAAGCCGTCTGCCAGTGGCGGGGGCGCGACTATACGGCTTGGTTTACGGAGGAGATTCCCATCAACGACGGGCCATATAAGTTCTTCGGCTTGCCTGGCCTGATAGTCAGTGTAGAGGATGCTACGGGCGAATACGGCTGGGATCTGAAAGGGATCGAGCAGCCCGAAGACACCCGCATCTACCGTTATGAGCCGTTGGACGGAAAGAAATTCAAGCGCACAGACCGGCTGACCGAACTGCGCAAGCAATGGAAGAGCCGCTTGGGGATGGTAAAGCAGTTGAATGCTGATGCCGTGATGCTTGGCAAGGAACCCAGCGAAACAGAAGACCCGTACGACTTAATCGAGTTAGACTACAAATGAACAGGTTAGCAATAGTAGTATTTGCAATCGGGTGCTGCACAGTTTCGGTTGCCCAGACGAAGTGGCGCGACAAGCCCATCAAGAACATCCGGCTAAAGGAGGTGACCGTCAAGGCCAAGAAGATACGACAGCGGGGCGATACCCTGATCTATCAGGTGGCGACTTTTGCCAAAGATGGTGACCGCTCTATTGGTGACGTGCTGAAAAAGATGCCGGGCATACAGGTGGCTGAGGATGGGAAGATATCCTACAACGGCACGCCCATCAATAAGTTCTACATCGAGGGGAAGGACCTGTTGCAGGGTCGCTACGGTCTGGCGACTCAGGGTGTGGAGCACAAGGACGTGAGCAGCGTGGAGGTGATGACCAACCACCAGCCCGTGAAAGCACTGAAAAACCTCTCGGAGTCGGAACAGGCCGCCATCAACCTTAAACTGAAGGACGGCGCGAAGTCTCACCTTATCACCACTATCAACGCTGCCCTCGGCACACCCTCGCTCTGGAGCGCGAACCTGACGGGCATGATGTTCAGCAAACAGTGGCAGATGATTTCCACCTACAAGACCAACGATACAGGCGAGGACTTGCAGCGGGACATACGCGAGCACACGGATATCCTTGGCAAGTCGGAGCAGACCTACAGCGAGGCGGAATATCTGACGCTGCCCACGAGGAAGCAATCGGAACTGGAGCAGCGGCGGACGCTCTGGAACAAGTCACACCTGCTGTCCACCAACTGGATATTCGGCATCGGGCGGGATGCGACGCTTGATGCACAGGTGGCCTGTCTGACCGACCGTCAGCATGCCAACAACGAGACAAAGACGGAATATTTCTTATCAGAAGGCTGTAGGACAGTAGAAGACCGTCTACACAGCAAGGCAGCCCTGCAGGCACTCTCGGCGAAGTTGACGGCTGAAATAAACCGCGACAGCAACTATCTGAACAACGTGCTGCGGGCAGACCTCGGATGGAACAGCGGCGATGTGCTGACAAGCGGCAGCTACGATGCATCGCAGCATCTCTACATGCCCCGCCACCGGCTAAGCAACACCTTAGAGTATATCCATCGGAAAGGCAAGAACGCACTGACGCTGAACTCGCGCAACCAGATGGAATGGCTGCCGCAATATACAGCGGTGGTAAGGGATGGTCAGCCGTATCGGCAAGAGTTGGGGCGACGGTCGTTCTTCAGTGATGAGCATATCAACTACGACTGGGGCATCGGACGTTTCGTATTGGCGATGGAAGGGGGCCTGTCTTATCTGAATCGAAGGATGCAGGAATACCATACCCGTCGCTATCAGACTTACCTGACACCGACGCTGAAATATCTGCATCGCGATTTCAACTTCACGCTGCGGTTGCCTGTCAGCTATTTCCATTACGACTTCGGCGACAGCCGCAAGGATGATGTCAGTTACGGCACGAGCCTCGGCATTTCCTATCGCGGCATCCCACACCTGACGGCATCGCTCTCAGGCACTATCAGCGAGAATCCCTATCAGATTGCCAACCGCTACGACGGACTGCTGATGACCAACTACCGCACGGTGACGCAGGGCACAACGGAATACGGCACAACGACAGGCAAGAGTCTGACACTGACAGCGATGTACCAGAACTCCAGCCTTGGGCAGTTCGGCTTTCTCACCATCACCCGTATGTGGAACAAGAACCCGTTTGTCTCCATCCAGTCCTTCGATAGCGACTGGCTCATCAATGGCCTGATGCTCAGTCCGAACCGCAGCCGTTCGTGGCTGGTCAATGGTAACTTCGAGACCTTGCTCCCCCTCACAGGCGGAATGCTGAAGCTTTATGTCCACTGGATGCAGCACGACCGTCAGATGCTGGCCGCCAACGTGCTGACTGCCTACCGGAACAACTCGCTCTCACTCGATGCCATTCTCAATGGCACACTCTTCCGCAAGCTCAACTGGAAGTACGAACTCGAATACGGCTCGACCCGCCTTCGCATCGGCGATGGAGATGCCAGCATGCTTCAAGGCTTCGAGCACAGTTTTTCGTTCTATTATTCTCCCGCCAAGAAACTCTCCCTTTCCCTGAACGGCGAATATTATCATAACGAAATAGCCCGCCACCAATACGCTGACCATTTCTTGTTGGACACCAAGGCCGTTCTGAAACTCCGCTCGAACCTTGAACTGACGCTCAGCCTTAATAATATCCTCAATGAAAACAAATACGCCTATACTTCCTATACAGAAATGATGTCACTCTCACAGTCGCGCCCGATCCGAGGCCGTGAGTTTCTTTTAAGTATCTATTTCAGACCATAAAATAATTAACGACAAAATGAAACAACAAACCATTATTATCATTGGAGCCACCTCCGGCATCCGATTTTCGGTCATGTCGGGGCTTTTCCTTGGGACTTTCTGTAACTTTGTGGCAAAATCGTATAAAAATCAAAGAACATGAATAAGAAAACCATCATCACCGTTCTGCTCGTCCTTGTCACTATTGCAGGACAGGCGCAGGTTCCACTCGAAAGCGTGAAGGAACTCACAATGAAGTCGGAGTATTTCAATCACGAGCGGCAGTTGCTCATCTACACGCCCGACAACTACCCGAACTTTGACCAGACCTACTACGATGTCATCTATGTGTTCGATGCACAAGACCGCACGATGTTCGATCTTGTACACTGTTTGCTCAACATCGCCTGCAAGCCCGACCCCGACGGCGGCAGGAGTACGAGTTTCATCATCGTGGGCATCTGCTCACCAACCCTTTGGGACATCAACTATTTTCGCAACCACGACTACCTGCCCATGCCCCTGCATGGCAACACTGGGCTGTTCAAGGAGGGCTACTACTACGGCAAATCGCCCGACCTGAAGAAATTCGTCAAGAATGAGTTGATGCCATACGTGAAAACCCACTACCGCACGTCAGGGCGTTCCCTTGGCATCGGACATTCGCTAAGTGCATCGTTTGTGCTTGACGCAATGATTACCGATGACCTTTTCGACGACTACATCGCCATATCGCCCAACTGCTGCTACGACGAGTACCGTCTGGCCACAGACATCGAAAACCACCAGTTCAAGAACCGCAAGGCACCCCGCTTCATCTACGCGTCGATGTCAGGCGAGATTGACGACGGGCCTGAATACTGGGGCGACGATTGGAAAGCGGGCTGGGAGCGTGTAAGCACTTTCTTAAAGGACAAGACGCACTTCCCTGAGAACACCGTCACATCCGTACACACCTTCCCCGGCTACGGCCATTACAACGGCTTCATGCCCAGCCTGACGGCAGCCCTGAACGACTACATCGTCTTTGGCGCCAAGAATCTGGTGAGCTATGTCGGCGAGGAGACCTATCCCGTCCACATCGAACTACGCGGCAAGAACCTCACGGACACCATCTACATCACTGGCAATCAGGATGCGCTGGCCAACTGGGAGGCAAAGGGCGTGAAGATGACGTTCACCAGCGACAGCATCGCCTCCATCGACCTCCGTCTGCATCTGCCCGCACAGTTCAAGTTCACCCGAGGCAGTTGGGAGCGCGAGGCCATTATTTCAAATGCCGACACGGGCAACCTCATCATTCACGATGCAGAGCACGCCAACCGCGTGTACCGCCTGTGGGAGAGAAATCAGTGGATGGGAGAGTAAAATCATAAAAAAAATATCATCAACAAGAATCTTCCGTTTAGCATATATAACATATATAAGAAGATATGACCCATTCGCTTTATGTCAAACTTTCAAAAAACTGTAAGGATTATGGAGAACCCGACATTACCTACCAACTGGCTGGCAGCGACAAGCGGGAGATTGGTAATTTCATTTTATAGAAAAAAACTCTCCGAAAGTTGCACAATTCGACAACTTTCACTATCTTTGCACCCATGAAACGCAAGATAAGAACATACGGCGGCTATTTTGAGGCCTTTATGGAGACCTTGAAAGAAAAGGAACAAGAGAAAATACAATACGGCCTCCTGTTGCTGAAGTCCCAGGATCGACTGCCTAAGAAGTTCGTCAAACTGGTACGTGATGGTATCTATGAATTACGAACCGAGTACGGTGGAAATATCTATCGTGTGTTCTTCATCTTCGACGAAGGCGAGATTGTGGTGCTTTTCAACGGATTCCAAAAGAAAACGCAAAAGACGCCACTGAATGAAATAGATAAAGCAATAAAGATAAAAGAGGCATATTATGCAGACAAACAATCACAAAATCGTTGACTATGATGCCGTTCTTGATGCCAAGTTCGGCAAAGAAGGTACTCCCGAACGTGCAAGAGCCGAAGAGGCAGCCTACTCGTTCTATTCTGGTCAGATACTTCAGGATGCTCGCAAAGAGGCTAAGATGACTCAAAGCGAACTGGCAGAGCGCACACAGACCACAAAGTCATACATCTCAAAGATAGAAAATGGTGTCATTACCCCCAGTGTTGGTGTATTCTACCGTATCATTGCTGCCCTCGGAATGAGGGTAGAAGTGGTGAAACCTGTGTATTAATTTTCGACGAAGTCAAAACTAGAGCGAGGAGAAATCCCCCTATCCTATCTATAATAAAAGAGGTGTGACCATTGCGGTTTCACCTCTTTTTCCTTCACCAGACAACCGGTACATGTCCTTGTCGCCCATTCCCCGTTCCGTAGAGGATGAGGAAGAAGGTGTTGTGGGCGGTCTTGGGCTGATATTTCTTCTGGAGGCGGCTGAAGGCGGGGAAGTCGATGGCCTTGTAGTAGTCGATGAAGCATTTGTAGTCGTCGTTTGACCAGTTGGAGGGTGCCGTCCTTCCTAATTTCGTCGTAGAGCAGTTTGCCACAGACAAAACGGGGCGACTCCTGTTCCACAAGTTCACGAATCTTGCCGTTCAATTCCTCTATCTGCTGCACGGTGTCAGTGTTGACCTGTTGTCTCCTATTTCTATGTTCCCCAAGTACTTTGTTAAACAATTATAAATATTATAAGAATAATTTGTCAACTATAAATATAGTTATTATCTTTGCACCATAGTTGAACAATTACAAAACAAAAAGATATGGCAAAGAAAGAATTAAAAGAGTTGACGCATGCCGAGTTAGAGGTGATGCAGATACTATGGGAAAAGAAAAAGGCACTCGTCCGCGAGGTTCTTGACGAGATGCCCGAACCAAAGCCAGCCTACAATACGGTTTCCACGGTGGTACGGGTGCTGGAGAAAAAAGGCTTTGTAAGTCATAAAGCTTTTGGAACGACCTACCAGTATTTTCCGTTGGTGCGAAAGAAGGAATACACGAAGGGGTTCATGGACAATGTGATGCATAACTTCTTTGGTGGTTCCATTCATCAGATGCTTAGTTTCTTCAATGACACCAAGTCTGTCAGCATCAGCGAACTGGAAGAGATTATCAAGACTATGAAGGAAGAAAGCAAATGAAGTCACCTGTTCTGTATATCATAGAAAGCCTGATTTGCAGCGGTCTTTTTCTGATAGTTTACCAGTTGATGATAGATCGTGCGACGTCCTACCTTATAAGGCGTCGTTTCCTCATACTGTCTGTTGCGGTATCGTGTATGATTCCATTGTTGCAGATTCCTATTGCAACAAATAATCTGCCCAAAAGCATTCAGACAACGTATGGAGCCATCAACACACAAGCCGAACATACGGGAAGTAATGCTTTGCTCTATATTGGCTGCACAATATATCTGCTCGGTGTACTTGCAATGGCAACCTCTGCGTTTTCACAACTATATAGGCTGAGAAGACTTCACAGATATGGGAAGGAGACGAAGGAAGGCGGCCAGAGTACAGTTATTAGCAAGGCTGTAAAATCTCCATTTTCGTTTTGGCACACCATTTACCTGCCACCCATTGCTAACGATGCTGAGCGTAGTCACATCCTTGCTCATGAATGTGCGCATATTCTCCACGGTCATTCCAAAGAACGAATACTTATGGAGGTGGCAAAGACTGTGTTTTGGTTCAATCCCTTTATCTGGATTGCCACCCGAAGGCTGACCGAGGTACAGGAAATGGAGGCCGACAGAGAAGCACTCAGTAACGGTTTTAAACTGAATGATTATCAGGCAACCCTACTCAAATATCTCTTTGGTGTCAATCTCGATGTGGTAAACTGCATGTCGAGACACCCGCTCTCTAACCGCTTCAAGGCAATGACGAAAGTGCAGGCTCATCAGAACTGGCGCATCTGGATACTCCTACCAATGGTAATGCTTAGTCTCGCATTGTTTGCCGTCACTCCATCCCGTTCTGTTTCTGGCCCTCTTATCCTTATTGACGGCCAACAGGCAGATCGTTTTGACCACATACCGCCAGAGCAGATAAAAGCCGTGACGGTATTGAAAGATTCTAAGAACATCAACAAATATAAACAGCAATACGGCCAACAGGCCGGCAACGGCATCATACTCATAGAACTCATTAAATAACATAGCATAAGCATGAAAAGAATCGTCTTCTTATTGACGGGGCTTCTGGCCTCGTCCCAGATTTTACACGCCCAAAATAATGAGGCTACCAAGTACGAATGTATCTATGAATACAAAGTGAATAACGGTAATCCTGGCGAGGTGTATTCCACCATACTGATGCTGAATGACACTGCCGCCATGTTCAGCGACTATTCGGCATACCTCGTTGATTCTGTGTTGCTTGTCGGTGGCACAGACGAAGAAAACGAACACTATCAGAAACAGATGGTGAGGAATGAATATTTTTTTGACCAGACCGTCTGGCAAAACAACCCTGACGGGAAATATACGGTTTGTGGCACCATTACACCAGAATGTTATTACTATACTGAAGATGCCAACACAATCGTCTGGACTATGGCAGAAGGAACAGATACGATTTGCGGATACTCCTGTGGAAAGGCAACAGGCGAATATGGCGGTCGGTTATGGACGGTATGGTACACGTCGCAGATTCCTGTCGTATATGGACCATGGAAACTCTGTGGACTCCCAGGACTTGTCATGAAAGCCAAGGATACCGAGGGTATACATAGTTTCGAAGCCATTGCATTCCGTAGAGGCAACATAGACATACAAGCCCCCAATACCAAAAACCACCTCAAAACAACTCGGGAGAAGTTTGTCAAAACGAAGAATATTTTTGAAAAGAACCCTATGGGCAATATACCCGTTGAGTCCATTGGCCATGTGAGGATAGACAAGCATGGAGGTGGAAAGGGCTCTATATTCATAGACGGGCAACAACTACGCATTCACCCAAATGGATACATACCCTTGGAATTACAATAAATTCCCATTGATTATGACTCATCGTATATTTCTTATCATTGTACTATTTGCCATATATGCCTGCAAATCTGCAGCTCAGGTTGTTGTGGGCGGTATGGTGACGGATGGGGATGGCCCAATGAAAGGTGTCATCATCAAGGCATCTTCCGAAAACCATACGTTAGCCTATACCATGACAGACGGGGCAGGGAAATATCGAATCCAAGTTCCTCTTACAGACAAGCCCATACGCCTGTCGGCAGAACATTTGGGCTATGAGAAGCAGACAAAGAGCATAGAGAACAGGACGCAAACTTGCAACTTTATACTGCATGAGAAGACACAGGTTTTGAAAGAGGTGATTGTAAAAGCATCACCGATAACCCAGCGTGGCGATACCCTGTCATACAATGTGGCTTCATTCGCTACTGCATCGGACTATACTTTGAAGGATGTCCTAAAGAAACTCCCTGGGATAGAGGTAGCCAAAAACGGCCATATCCAATACTTGGGAAAGGACATATCCCAATTTTACATAGAGGATGTGGACTTATTGGGTGGAAAGTATAACATTGCCACCAATAACATACCAGCTGATTACGTCAGTACCGTACAGGTTTACAACCACCATCAACCCGTCAAGATGAACAAGGACATTTTCTCTGATGACGTGGCCCTCAATATCAAGCTCAGTAAAAAGGCTAAGCTTAAACCAGTAGGTACGATAGAAGGTCTGCTTGGTTTGTCGAAAGAAAAAACGCTTTATCAGTTTGGCGGTGCTGGCATGCTGTTCACCAAGAAGTTTCAGACCATAGCCACCGTCAAAGTAGGCAATGAATCATCTTTTGCTGAACGTGAAGGGCTTGACCATCTTGCTTCCACGCAGACGCATTCCCTTTCAGAGGATATATTGGGTAGCATTTCAGCTTCTACTCCACCACTTGCCGCTGACAGGTATTCCTATCCGCGAGACCAACACTACTCCTTGAACAGCAGTCTTAAACTATCGGACAACAAGACATTAAAGATGAACGCCGGATATGCCTATTCGCACGGGCATCATTCCTACGGTGACGTGAAAGCCTATTATGCAGGAGACACTACTATCGTCATAGAGCAAACAAAGGACTATTTTGCCACGAAGAAAGTGCCTTCTTTCACACTGGAGTACAAGAATAATTCGGCTAAAGCCTATATCGTCAACTCGTTCTCGTCGAATGCTTCGTTCAAAACGGCAGAATTGCCAACCATCCGAAATGCCCTCATGACGCAGCAGCGCCAGAGGCTTGACGCCTATAACTTATCCAACGAACTTACGGCAAACTGGCGGCGTGGACATTGGAGCATCAACACCTCCAATGTCATGCAACTGTCCGTCTCACCCAATGCTCAACTGGATATAAAATATAACAACCAAGTTGTTTCACAATGGATGAAATCACTGAATTTCTCCGTGGCAGAGAGGATTTCTGGAACCTACATTAAAAACAGGGCGCGGATATATCTGCCACTGGCTCTGCAATATAAACGGCAGAACATGCGTACCTCTTTGGAAGAGGACAACCAGACAGCCATTGGCAATAGCAGCGCGTTTGACAACTACAGGCTCTCATTCTCTCCTCAGTACGAATATACGGCGCCCAGCCTGAATATTCGCGCGGCACTTGCCACTCATGCCGACTACATAAGCCACCATGACCATAACAACAATCAAGATATATCACACTTCACGCTGTCCTTTTGCCCAGAGGCAGACATTAGCTATAAACTTACACCAAGGGCAACGATTACGACAAAAGCCAGCTATAAGCGTTCCCTTGGTGACATTAGGGATTTCCTCCTGTATCCTATACGAACCGACATCCTTACGGAGCGTCTTTCAATGGGCGAATTGTCTGACAAAAAAGTCCTTACGGCAAAGGTCCGCTTTGACTACAAGTTCCCCATCAGCCAGTGGTTCTTTAATATGGACTGCACGTATCGTAATACAAAATCAAATAGCATAACCTCGCAAGTCGTTACTGACAACTTGATTGCGTATGTTGATGTTCCACGGTTACACAGTGCTGACAAGTTCACATCGTCTGTCAGTGCCGTAAAGCGGTTTCAGTCTATCGGCACCAAACTGTCATTAAGTCTACAATATTCTTGGAGTCGTCAGCAGGTTATGCAAAACGCATCGCTGATTGGAACGACCAGCGAGAGCCTCGCTATCATCCCATCCGTCATATCCAAGCCTTTCGGTTTTCTGGAGTTCTCTTACGAAGGCCAGATGCGCAAGGCATCATCAAAATATCTCGCAACCAGAAGAAGTCTCTGGCAGCAAGACCATAGCCTGAAGTTTATCCTGTCACCATGGAAAACCTTCCTGGTTCACGTAGGGAGCGATATTGCAAAGAGAGACATCAGCGATGATGTTTCCAAGACCATCGTGCTGTTCGACTGTGGCCTCTCTTATCGACAAAAAGCGTTCAAATATAGCCTGAACCTGAACAACATCTTCAATCAACGGCAGTATACCTATACCGAATACAGTACGGTTAATACATACACCTATCAATACAACCTTCGAGGAAGGGAATTCCTTTTAGCGATTTCTTATACATTATAATGCCTTATGATTAGTAGTTTTTTATTTTCAATTCTTCTATTCTCCATGCCTGCTGAACCAACAGCAGAAGATGAAGTTCTGTCAGAGTTTAGAACCATAGAAAAAGGAAAGACAGAGCAAGTCGACTTTCCGAAGAACGAGATTCTGAATCCTATCATGATTGCCTGCACAGACAAGGCTATTGCTCTCTCTAATATCTTCAAGCCTACTTACCTCTCTCTGTATGATTATAGAAATCGCTCTTTCGTGGGCCAATTTCTCCATGCGGGGAGAGGAGCAGATGAGGTGAGTATGATGATGACCTTCAAATCAGAAAGCGACGGTTTTCATTTCTGGGACCCGAATAAGCATTTGCTCTCTTCAGTAAAAGCAGATACCCCATGGCTTATCAGTAAATCCGTCAGTTTCGCAAAGGCCAATAGCCAGATATTCAAGGCGTATCGCATCAATGATGATACAAGTTTTGGCACAGGGCCATTTCAAGGTCATCCGTTTGCCATCTTAAACAATAAGACTGATTCTGCCACAACACTCTTTGGCATCTACCCTTTGCCTGAAGAGGAAAATCTGAACGACACCCAAAAGGCGTATGCCTGTCAGTGGAACTGCCATTATGAGCCAGGGCGGAAAAGGATGGCCGCAGCAACGACCTGCGGGTCATTCATTGCATTCTACGACTTGAAGGATTTAAATGAACCGGCGTTAGTTTGTAGAAAGGGAAATATTCTGCCAAAGTTTGTAAAGGCAAAGGGCGGTACGGTCAAATTTCTCCCGGACAACACCTATGGCTTTATTGACGTAACAGGCAATGCTCATTATTGTGTTGCCCTTTATTGGGGGAAGCGCCATGATGATTTCCCAAAAGACATATATGGTGGAAACATGCTCCTTATTTATGACTGGAATGGCAAGCCCATTAGGGCTATCAAACTCGAAAACATTTATCGGGCAATTACCATCACACCCGATTCTGACACAATCCTTTTGGTGAGAAAGAATAGCACGGGGGAATTTGTGGTAGAGAGACTTCAGCTGCCAAAGTGAATTGGACAGCCCATGCCTTTCGTTCCTTAAATAGGCCATTTTTTATTATACTCGAACTAAAATGAGAAAATCTATCTTTCATCAAGACTCACTTCATCCACCATAAATAAAGGATGGTTGGTTTTTTATTTGTTCAAAGTACTTCTTGTCGAACCCTAAAATATGTGATTTTTCTATGAGTCCATAAGATATTTTTCAAAAATGTGTCGGAATGTGAAGGGAAAATAGTACCTTTGCACCCACAACATATTTATTGGAAAAAAGAGCAGTAGGTTACTCTTAGAATCTCCGAATCATACCCGCCAGTATCAGGATCAGATTCTATGCCTAATGGCAACCGACGCGCTCCTCATTTCATAATGAGGTGTGCGTTTTAACGGTTTGTAGGTATAGAAAATGATCCTTGGCGGGTATTTTTCGGAGACTACAATCCTAGTACACCTCCCTTTTTTGAGGGGCTTTCAATAAATAAGTAGGTGACAAAACAGGATTGTTACATTCCCCCAAAGTTTTTTATTTTATTAATGCAGTAGGGTATGAATGTACCCTTGGCAAGTAACAAAGAATTAACGGAAAACGTGAAAATGAATCAAAATGAAGAAGTCCCAGACAATCTGGGAGGACTTGGCGACCTGCTGCCCGCCGATGTCCTGAAGATGGTGAACGAACTGCTGGAGCAACTGCACAGGAAAGACATGGATCACCAAGGCAGCATCGTATTAAACATCTATGAAAAGGGCAGTCTCCACGTGGATCATGTGGATACGCAGAACTTCTATGGGGACGCTTGTACCAAAACGAAGACCCTTCCCGACCCTCCCTGTGTAGGGAGGGAGAAAGGAGACATAGACACATCCACCTTACCCGCTTCATTGTGTACTGAACAGGCGATGGCGCTGTGGCGGAAGGCGCAGGCGGCAGGGTGGATTGATGACAACTACCAACCACTGATTTCACGGACACAAGCCGCACTTCTTGCCGATGCGATAGCGGAGCGGCTGGGCATTAAGGAGAAGTGGAAGGTGTTCGAGGGGCTGTGGAACAGGAAGTATATGCGGAGTGATTACAATTTGGCTCTCACCAGAAAAAGAACGCTCGACTTTCAGGATGAACTGAAGCAGCTATTTGGTTAGGAAGCAAAAGTCCCGGTGCTTGCGCATCGGGACTATTCGATAAAATCAGTCACAACTAATCCTGAAAAACAGGATTCTCCGCTATTACCTGCTTTGCTGGAATACGGCGAATTATCTGGTCTAATCCACAAACGACCACATCCTGATCTCTTAATGCTTTTTCCTGAAGCATTCTTTTTTCTGCTAGATTCAAGCCACGACGCACTTTCTCGTTAAACTCCTGAATTTCTTTATTTGACATAACTTTGCATCTTTGAGTACAACATTTCTTCATCTATAATAGTATTGGCATTTCTGCCACCAGAGGCTATCTGTTTACGTGGATTCTCACTATTATCAAATATAATCCATGAATCAACTTCTTTCATAAACAGGTTGAAAAATAATGATATATAAGTTTTTATTCATTTCGAGGCAAAGATACAAAAACTAAATGAAACAACCAAATAATACTTCTCAATTTGCTCATTTATTTATTTCGAGTCCAAAATTCATTAAACCGTAGTACCACGCGTAGTACCCCTAAGGGGAGTAGGAATCGGAGATTATTCGTAACTTCGCAGCGTAAAAGTTTAACAAGCGAATGAAGTTATGAATGAGAATGTGATGAGCCAGTTGGATGCTGAACTGGAGCATGCGGGCGAGGAGACGGCGCTGAGTCCGAAGATGCTGTTGCTGGAGCAGTTGAGGATTACGCCGGAGAAGGAGTTGCCGAAGATGGAATTCCTGTTCCAGTTGTTCGGTAAGCCGTGTTTTCCTCGGCGCGAACTGGTGGCGATAACGGGTAAGGCGAAGTCGGGCAAAACGTTCGTCACGAGTATGCTGATGGCAGTGGGGAATCTTAACGTTAACCTTAACCTTAACCCTAACCTTAACGATAAGGGCGATGGGAACATATACCAGCTGCCTTTGAAGAGAATGCGCGAGGAACCGCTGAGGGTGCTGTGGTACGACACGGAGCAGAGCGACGAATCGACACAGGACATCCTGAAGAATCGAATCATACGTCTGCTTAATAACTCGAACACGAATCTCACTAATCCCACGAATAATTTGTGGTCTGAAAAAAGCATCGATGTGTTCAACGTGCGGGGTGTGCCATGGAAGGAGCGGCGCGACCTGTTGTGTGAGGCGGTGAAGAGATGCAAGCCCGACTTGGTGATTGTCGATGGCATACGTGATCTGGTAAACGACATCAACGACGGTGTGCTGGCACAGGAGGTGATGGAGGAACTGATGCACCAGGCCACGGAACACGACTGTTGCATCGTGTGCGTGCTCCACCAGAACAAGAGTGGTGAGGACCACAACCTGCGCGGCTGGATTGGTACGGAACTGATGAACAAGGCGTTTGAAGTATATAGTTGCGAGAAACTGATGCCACAGCGTATCTTCTCGTTGGAGCAGACATTGACGCGTAAGTACGACATCGAGCGGACGATGTATTTTGAGGTGGGTGACGACGGACTGCCGGTATCATGCGGTGTATCGACGGACGAGGGCAGCAAGGACAAGACGGATGGATATCCGCAACTGAATGCCGACTATATCCGCCACGACGAACACGACCAATGGCAAGTGGATGTGCGACAGCTCTTCAGTGATGCCATCGGTGGTCGGCAACAGGTGACGGGTGCGGAACTACGCTCAGAGGTATGCCGACTGTCAAACATCCGTTCGTGGAAGTTCTACAACTTGCTGTTGGAGCAAGCTGTCAGCGGTAAGGTTATCATGAAGTCGTTCGACCATGCGGCTCACGTCATCTATACCCTGAGGGCACAAGCTCCCATTCAGACGGAACTGTATCAGGATGACGGCGAACCCTTCTGAAGCCCCTCACCCCCTCCATATTTCCGTCCCCCTATATGGGGGACTCCAATATGAGGGGAGGCTTCATCAGGAAATGAGAAATGAGAAATGAGAAATGAGGAATGAAAAGGGAAGAGGTCTTTTCGCATACGTTCAAGGCGATGAGGAAGCAGATAGCAGAGCAGCAGGCTGAGGGAAGGCGGCTGTGGCAACAGCGGTTAGGCACGGCGTCGGAGTTCTGCCGGGCGGTGGTCAGCAACGGCTATCTGACTGAGGAGCAGATGCAGCGGGCGGCACAGCGCTATCGGCTGGGAGCCAGTCGCGACGGCGGCGTCATCTTCTGGCAGATTGACGAGTGCGACCTGTTGCGCGACGGCAAGATTATGCACTACAGACCCGACTGTCACCGTGACCACGATCGCAAACCGACATGGGCGACGTACCTGTTGCGCAAGAACGGACGACTGCCGAAGGACTGGAACACAGACCACTGCCTGTTCGGGTTGCACCTGTTGAAGACCCCCTCTAACTCCCCCTGCTTAGGGGGAGAACACAGGTCCTCCCTAAACAGGGAGGATTCTGGAGGGTCTCCTATCGCGGTGGTAGAAGCAGAGAAGACCGCCGTGATTATGTCGGAGGTGAAGCCAGAATATATCTGGCTCGCAACGGGTGGTAAGACGGAGCTGAACGTGGCGAAGTTGCGTCCGCTGAAAGGTCATCGTGTCATCCTGTTCCCTGACACCGACGAGGACGGCCAGACCTACCGCGACTGGTACGACGTGGCAGAGGCTGCCAGCGATGTCTTCGGTCACCCCGTCACCGTGAGCACGCTGCTGGAGCAGCACGCCACCCCACTCCAGAAAGCCGCAAAGATCGACCTCGTGGATTTGCTCTTCTCCCAGCCGTAAGTATGGCGTTTATCCTCCCAAAGTATGATACTTAGGCACTGAAAGTATGATAGTTACGAAATGAAAACAAGATAGTTATGAAGGCAATGACGAAACAACAACTGGCCCAGTGTGCGGGCGTGACGGTGCGGACGTTGTTCAACTGGTGCAGACCCTACCGGAAGGAACTGGCACGGATGGGACTGAAGCCCGGCATGAGGGTGCTGCCACCCCACATTGTGAAATGGATAGCAGACAGGTTCTGCATCGATCTGGAAACGTAGTCACACTGTTGGCTACGTTTTTTTGTGTCTTTATCATACGTTATTCTGCGTTATCTGTACGAGCCTGTACAAAGCGGAAATCGTCCCTTCCTGATGTAGTACCTTTGCACTATCAGAGAAACACTCTGAGAGAGTTGAAGAAGATGCAAGTCGCGCGGTAGCAAATTTTTCACTTCCCACTATTCTTTGACCAAGGTCAAAGCGACCAAGGTCGAGCGCACTTTTCACTTATTTTGATTATGATTTTGTATGTATTAAAAAAGAACAAGAACTCGAAGTCGGCGGCTTTCGGCAGGTATTTCGCCTATCCCGTCATTGAGGAGACCATCACCCTGGACGGACTGGCCGGTCACATGTCGAGCCACAACACACCGTACTCGAAAGGCGCCATCAAAGGCATGCTGACCGACATGGTATCGTGTATCAAGGAACTGCTCCTGGAGGGCAAGAACGTGAAGATTGCCGACCTCGCCATCTTCTCGCTTGGCATCAAGAACAGCAAGGGCGGTGCCCTCAGCGAGGAACTCTTCACCGTGACGAAGAACATCAAGGGCGTCAAGCTGCGTGCCCGTGCTACCGGTGAGCTGATCACCAAGAGCCTGAACCTGGAGGCTACGCTGAAGAAGGCCAGCGCCACCACGAAGAGTAACGGTACCACGAATTCCGCGAACGGTGGTGGAGGTATCACGAACGGTGGTGGAGGTACCACGAACGACTCGAATTCTGGTGGCGGGACCACGGGGAACGGAAGTACGGAGAACCAGGGCGGCGGTAACAATGGCGGCAGCACCGCAAATGGGGGAGACGAAGGATAGTCAAAGAGTCCCTCAAAGGACTCTTTAATCTTTAATTTTTAATCTATAATAAATCTATGAAAAAGGAAACTATTAATCGAATTATTCAGTTTGTCATTACAATACTGACAGCCATCAGTTCAACGATATTAGTACAGTCATGCGACATATCCATCTAATCGTTATTCACTGTTCGGCCACACGCTCGAACCAGAACTTCCCCGTGACAGCCCTCATCCGCTGTCACGCGGAAAAGTTCGGATTCACGGGCTACCACTACTACATTACCCGCAACGGCTGGATATACCAGACACGCCACGAACAGCTGGTGGGTGCTCATGCCGTAGGCTACAACAGCCACTCCTTAGGGGTATGCTACGAAGGTGGACTGGACGAGCAGGGGAATGCGGCCGACACGAGGACACGAGCGCAGAAACGCGCACTTCTCAGGCTGCTGAAAAAGTTGAAGGCCGCACATCCCGACGCCCGTATCCTCGGCCACCGTGACCTGCCCAACGTCCACAAGGACTGCCCCTGCTTCGATGCCCGTACGGAGTATCAGAGCCTGTAATTAATTGTTGGAACGTAGCACAACAGTCTTGAACCAGTCTCGCAAGATGCCGCGATACTGATTTTGGGAATCGGCCACCAACAGCAAGAGTTGGGAACCGTCAGCCAGGCGGGGACCGGCACAAAGTCCTTCGTAATTGGCAAAGTCACGGCGCACGAGATTGATATAGGTGCTGAACTCGGTGAGCAAGTGCTTGTGTAACACGTCACCGGGCTGTTGCTGCGAGGGGGTGACCATATAGAGCTTAACATGTACGAAGGAACCGATGGCATTGGGCGTATTGCGGATTTCACGTTCCAGGACGACAATGCGCCCATCGTCAAGGGCTGCCAGTCCGCTGATGCCATAGGTATCCTTGCCCTTGGTGCTCTTGACCAGAGAGGAGTCGGAATGGTACCAATACTGCTCTATGGGTTGGAGGTCGTCGCCAAAGCTCTGCAGACGGACACGGTTGGCAATCTTCCGCTCTATGTTCGGTTTCTCTCCGTCAGCCTTGAGCGTGTTCTCGGAAGTAGTCCAGAAACGATGGGTCGCGGCATTGTAGGTGAGCGCTTCAAAACCACCATTGTTACGAGCCGTCTGGAAGATATCGGGAACAGCCAAACGGCGTCCCGTCGGTTTTCCGTCCATCGAATATTCAATGATGCTCTTATCCGCTTCGCCAGTCACGAAAAGGGTGTTGCTATGGGATACATAGCAGATTCCTTCCTCGTCGCGGTTGGGTTGTCCGCTGGTCAGGAAGGTGTCAGTACGAGCCTCCAGGAGTTCGCCCGTAATACTGTCGGTATCAATGGTCATGAGATAGAAGCCTGCCGTTGGTGACTTGTCGTTGACCACCGCATAACGGTTACCTCCTATCCATGTAATACCGCTGTAGTTGCCTGCTGGCACCGTGTGGGGAAAATGACGCTGCTTGTTGAGCACGACATCTTGCGACATCGCACCCAACGAGCAAAGCAATAGGAGAAGGGCGACGGAATACCTCATCGTACGGGAGTGATAGCAAATGTAAAGTCGTAAGTCTGCAATGGCAGCATGTAAGGCTTCTCAGGCCATGCTCCCCAGGAATTGACACAGCCCAATCCCATCTGATGCTGCTGGATATGCACCTGCGTCAACGGACGCTCCGTGAGGTCACCGCTATGCATGTGGTGTGCATCCTTGTTAACACCACCATCGAGGTCTTCTGTCAGATAAGGAAGTGCAGAACACTCCATAGGCGCTGTACTCTCAAACTTCAAGCCACGCTGACCATCAGAGACGATGAACCAGCGGACGTCGGTATGGTTACCACTCTCCTGGGGACGCACATAGGGGAAGTATTCATCAGCCACCTTGTTCTTATAACGGCCTATGATCTCGCTGCTGTTACGATCACAATAGTTCTCGTGCGGGCCACGACCGTAGTACTCTACCCTATCATACTGCTTGGGCATCTGCAGCTGCATGCCATAGCGGAACATCCAGGTCTCCTTCTGGTCGGCCTTGGGTTCCATCTGCTGTCGAACGATGACAGAGCCGTCAGCCTGCAGTGTGTAGGTCATCGTGAGCGTAGCCATCGGAAGGTCGAGGTTGGCAATCACGCTGTTGTCAACGACGGAACATGAGGTGACCTTCATCTGCGGATTCTTCCACGCAGCAAAGCGCTGCTGGAGACGGGCACCATAATCGTTATCGGTAGGAGCACGCCAGAACTCGGGCGTGATGCTCTGACGGTCAACAAGCATCGGTTGTCCGTCGATGTCGAGATAGTCAATCAGGCCCGACTGCTTGCCGATGGTCAACGTAGTACCCTTCGTCGAGAACTTCACGTAACTCTTGGTCTCCTCCTTCTGCACATTGCGCTCGTCCAATTGCTGGGTCTCCAGCTTATCGAAGACATAGGGCTTCACCACAAACTGCTGGCGTTCACCACTCTCGAACTGGAAGTTGACGAGAATCTCGCCTGCATGGTATAAGCCATTGATATACTTCTTGATTTCTGCAAACTCAAACGCCTTGCGCTGTTGCGGCAACACCTCATCGACCAACAGTTGCAGGGACTTGCTCTTCATGCCGTCGCTCTTCACCTCCACAGCCAGCTTCAGATTCTTGACAGGCTTGAAGAAGTTCTCGTTATAGATCTCTATCTTGCCATCTTTCAGTCCCTTGTCCGTAATCCACAGGTTCTGGTAGTAGTACTGCACCTCATAGGCATGAGGATTCAGCCTGCGGTCAGGAGCGATGATGCCGTTGCAGTTGAAGTTGTTGTCTGAGGCAGGATAGCGTCCGTAGTCACCACCATAGGTAAAAATCTCCTTGCCTGTAACCTTGCTCTTGTCGCGCAGTCCCTGATCGACGAAATCCCAGATAAAGCCACCCTGGTATTTCGGATACTTGCGAATGAGGTCCCAATACTCCTTGAAGCCACCCATCGAATTGCCCATAGCGTGGGCATACTCACACTGAATGAGCGGACGGGGATTATCCGTCTGGGCATACTTCTCACAGTCGGTATAATAGAAGTACATCGGGCAGAAGATATCCGTCTTACCCCAATGACCGGCTTGTTCGTATTGGACGGGGCGTATCTTGTCAACACTCTTCACCCAGTCATAGACCTGTTCGAAGTTAGGTCCATAGCCAGCCTCGTTACCCATGCTCCAGATGATGATGCTGGGATGGTTGCGGAGGGTGAGCACATTACCCTGATTGCGCTCCAGATGCATCTGTGCAAAGTCTTTCCGCTTGGCCAGTGTGCCTTCGCCGTAACCCATGCCGTGACTCTCAAGGTTCGCCTCTGCCACCAGATAGAGACCTGCCGAGTCGCAGAGCTCATACCAGCGAGGATCATCCGGATAGTGGGAAGTACGGACGGCATTGATGTTCAACTGTTTCATAATGCGGATATCCTGACGCATGCGCTCCACAGAGACAATATAGCCTCCATCAGGATCCAGTTCGTGACGATCCACACCTTTTATTAATATAGGCTGGCCGTTCAGCAACAACTGACCACCCTTGATCTCAATATGACGGAAGCCCACACGCTGGCGCACCACCTCCAAGACCTTGTCGCCCTTGCTGGCAGTAATATACAAGGTATAGAGATTAGGAGTCTCTGCCGTCCATGCCTTAGCCTGGTTAAACTCCAGCGTCTTGCTAATGCCCTCAGCCACCAGTTCTCCACTAGGGTCGTAGAGTGCCATCGTAACAGTAGGATTGCCCACAGCCTTGACATTCACATCCAGAAAGCCCTTGCCGTCCTGATAGTCCTGGCCAATGACAATGTCTTCGATGTGTGTTTTAGGACGGGCATAGAGATAAACCTCGCGAGCTATGCCAGTGAAGCGCCAGAAGTCCTGGTCTTCCAGATAGGAGCCGTCGCACCAACGCATCACCTGCATGGCTATCAGGTTCTTACCCTTCTTCAGGTATCGGGTGATGTCAAACTCAGCAGCAACCTTTGAATCCTCGCTATAGCCAACGTATTTTCCGTTGACCCACACTTTCAGGTTGCTGGTGGCTGAACCCACATGGAACAAGACCTGCTGACCTTTCCAATCCTCCGGCAACATAAACTCACGACGATAGGAACCGGTGTAGTTCTCCGTCTCGCCGATATAGGGAGGGTTGCTGTCGAACGTCGTAGCCCACGCATAGCCTATGTTCTTATAGATGCGGTCGCCATGACCGTTCAACTCAAACAGACCGGGGACAGGGAAATCCTCCCATTTGGAATCATCGTAGCCAACCTGATAGAAAGAAGCAGGTGCATCCTGGTGATTCTTGACAAAAAGGAAACGCCACATGCCCTCCATAGACAGGTAGCGCGAAGACTGCGATTTCTCACCCTTCATGGCCAGTTCCTCACTCTCGAAGGCAAAGAAATTGGCACGGCGTGGTTCACGATTCTGTTGGTTTACCAACGGGTTACGCCACTCTGGAACTGTTTCTGCAGAAACAGACAGAGCTGACAAGACAGAAAACAAAACAAGAAAACAGTTTCTCTTCATGGTTCTCATTGACTAAATTATACTGTTATAATGAATATTGATTATTCCGCATAGGCATCCTCGCCAATCTGTTCCATGCCACCAATGGTAAGCTTACGCAACTCATAGAAAGAGCCGTTATAGATATTGAAATCCACATTACCATCAATGCCCGGCAAACGACCTACATCGGTATGCTGCCAGAACTTCCAGGGACCTTGATACTCCACCTCGTCAACATAGTAGTGGGCTATCCAATAAGGATACTGGTCGAATACGGGGTCGCTCAGGTATCGCGTCTTAAATTTATAATAGGTATATATGATAGGCTTCACACCATAGTGCTGCTCTACGATATCGAGCCATTCCAGGATGCTGGCCTTAAAAGCGTCGTCTGTCTGGTTCTTCGGTTTGTGCTCCACATCAAGCACAGGCGGAAGATCGCCATTCTCCAGTTTCACATTCTTGATAAAGAATTCGGCTTGCCGCTTGGCAGGCGAATGAACACTATAGAAATGATAGGCTCCGCGCGTGAAACCATATTCGCGAGCCTGATAGAAATTATCCTTGAAGTTTTCGTCAACACGTGTAGAACCTTCGGTGGCCTTAATCATGATGAAACGAATAGGTGTCTCGTTGATTAAGCCTTTCTCACGCAACTCACTCCAATTGATATTGCCCTGATGATGACTGATGTCAATGCCGTGTATCTCATAACCCTCGGGATAGCTGACATCACCATAGAGGGCACGCCAACGGAAGCCGAAGGGACTTACAAAAATGTAATAAAAGAAATAGACGTAAGCTGCCACAACAACAGCTCCGCCTATCCACCAAGCCCATCCGGGCAAGTGCTGCAAAAGACGAATAAAAACATTCGGACGCCTATGTGGCACGGGGCTTGTTCGGCGTCCGGATGTTGATTTACGGGCATATTGCTTCTTCTTTGGAGGCATGTTATTTATTTAGCCTGCTCAAGAGCCAATGTCTTTGTAGGCTGGTCGCATACCTCTGTGGGGCCCCAGTACTGGATAGGACCAGGATAAACGTAAGCCGTCTCGCGAGACCAGCGCTCACGCTCCTTGGCGAAAGCCTGGAAGGGAGCACCATCCAGTTCAACGAGAGCCTTGCGGATAACAGGCTTCATCTCACCATTACGCTTCTCCATGTTCATCATCATTGTGATGGGCACACCACCGGCAATCCACTGGTCGGCAGGAGCAGTCGTATTCTTCACGATAGCCATGTAGCCCGTCTTACCATTGGCAATCAGCTGAGCTGCTGAGGTACCCAGGGCATAGCAGTAGTCTGCATCGAAGTTAGAAGGAGCAGCACAACGTCCCTCGTAACCGAAGAAGTGGTGCAGGGCAGAGAATTTGCCGTTGTACTTACCCTCTTTCTTCATCTTCTCTAACTTCTGTGCAACCATTGTAGAGAGCAGTTTCTCGGTCTCAATCAGCGATACCTGCACGTTTCCGTGGGGGTCGCGGTCGAGCGCCAGCTGACGGGCTACGCCAACAGGCAGAGAGTTGAATACGGCGAGGTTCTCCTCTGTGAGGTGACTCTTCACGAAGTCCACCTGCTCGTCGCGGCTGATCTCCTTGGCTTCGGGCATAGCCAGCACATCGTTCAACTGAGCAATCAGTTTCTTGATGGCAGGAATGAACTCGATCAAGCCCTCGGGAATGATAACAGTGCCGAAGTTGTTGCCGTCGGCAGCACGCTTGCAAACCACATCGGCAATGTAAGTAACGATGTCGTCCAGGCTCTGCTTCTTGGCTTCCACCTCCTCAGAAACGAGGCAGATGTTAGGCTGTGTCTGCAGAGCACACTCCAAGGCGATATGAGAAGCCGAGCGACCCATCACCTTGATGAAGTGCCAATACTTGCGGGCTGAGTTACAGTCGCGCTCAATGTTACCAATCAACTCTGAGTAGGTCTTACATGCAGTATCAAAACCAAAAGAGGTCTCAATCTGTGAGTTCTTCAGGTCACCGTCAATCGTCTTAGGACAACCGATAACCTGTACACCATAGTTCTTGGCGGCATAGTACTCTGCCAGCACACAGGCGTTGGTGTTAGAGTCGTCACCACCGATAATCACGATAGCCTTGATATCCAGCTTGCGGATAATCTCGAGACCCTTCTCGAACTGGTCAACCTTCTCCAACTTGGTACGGCCTGAGCCAATCATGTCGAAGCCACCGGTGTTGCGATACTCGTCGATGATCTCGTTGGTGAGCTCCATGTAGTTATGGTCAACCAGACCACCAGGACCCAAGATGAATCCGAAGAGACGGTTCTCGGGGTTCAGCTTCTTGATCTGATCGAACAGACCGGTAATCACGTTGTGACCACCAGGAGCCTGACCACCCGACAGGATAATACCAACGTTCATTTTCTTGGTGTTTGCCTCGGTAGCTGGTTCAAACTCAACGATAGGCATACCATAGGTGTTGGGGAAGAGCTTCTTGATTTCTTCCTGGTCACCAACACTCTGGGTAGGAGCACCCTCTTTTACTTTTACCGCACCCTGAAGAGCCTTTGGTAATTTAGGCTGATAAGCGGCTCTCGCAATCTGCAATGCACTTTTTTCCATTTTTTACTTTATTAAATTAATGAATAATTGTAATCCATTTATAGCACAGACCTTCCGGTCTTTGTCTTTTCGAATTGCAAATTTAATCCTTTTCCTTGAAAAAACGAAAGAAATAATGCTTTTTAATATTTTTTTGTGATGAAAGTGATGTTATATGGAATATTTTTCGTATCTTTGACCTTTGAAATTGATAAAAATAATAAAACAAAGGAGGAAACCATTATGGCAAACAAGAGAAATTTGAAACGCAACATCAACCTGTTTTGTGAGAATCTTTTTACAGAATGTGTAGCAGCATCATTGTATGGCAACAATACCGATAGTGCGAAAGCCCTACTCTTCAGCATCATCAAACTGCAAACAGAATTTACATGTCGCATTTCACATCCAGAACCCGGAATGCCTGCTAAAGTTTATTTCAAGAAACTAAGGGAAGATTTCGTTTCCAAGGCATCCGAAATCATTGACCAAATCAACAACCTCTAAAAGATTATGTGGAAATCATTTTGCAGTTGGCTGTTATATCGTCACATGGGATGGACAGCCGATGTGACGGAGGAGCATCCGGACAAATACATTATCTGTCTGGCCCCTCATACCAGCAATTGGGACTTCTTAATCGGACAGTTATACAATGGTGCCAGAGGCATGAAGAGCAACTTCCTCATGAAAAAAGAATGGTTCTTTTGGCCTTTGGGTCCTTTATTCCGTAAAATGGGCGGCATTCCTGTATGGCGCTCGAAACAAACCAATATGACAGACAACCTGGCTGAGACAGCACGCCAGGAGAAAGTGTTTCACCTTTGCATCACGCCGGAAGGCACTCGCTCGCTGAACCCCGAATGGAAGAAGGGCTTCTATTATATCGCCCAGAAAGCCGAGCTGCCCATCTTGCTTTATGGTATGGATTATCAGAAACGTCACATCCAATGTACCAAGACCATTATTCCCAATGGCGATATTGACAGTCAGATGCGCGAAATTAAATTGTACTTCAAGGACTTTCAGGGTAAACATCCTGAGAATTTCACCATAGGAGAGCTATAAGACCATGAACAAAAAACTTATATCCGCGCTCTCCATCTTATTGTTTTTCATAGCAACTCCATTCTATGGACAAAGTGCCAAGGATGAAGCGAAGTTAGTAGAACGACTACAGGAATATTTCTGGAAATACAAGCCCAAGGGAACCCGGCTGACACAGCCTCCCCGCATGCTGGATTACCAGCTGGACAATACGGCACGAACCCTTACCATCGTTGCTGACGAGTTTTTCGCTGCCCAGGAATTTACCCCTGAGATTACGGAGCATATCTATAAAAAGGTAAAGGGAGAACTGCCCAAAGCATATCGTGACTATCAGGTTACCATTGTCACCAATGGCATGAGTATTGACGAGCTGATTCCGAACCGCCTGTCAAAAAACGTAGATAAGTCGCGCCTATGGGGGGACATCAACTACGATGGTAATCCGTGGGTGAAAAACATATCCCAGCCTGTCAAGCTTACCCATGGACTGCAAGGAAGACACATCTCCCTTTGGGCAAGTCACGGACGTTTCTATGACCAGAAGAGAGGCTATTGGAGATGGCAACGTCCCAAACTCTTTGGAACAACGGAAGACCTGTTCACACAGACTATTGTCATCCCTTATCTCATCCCCATGCTTGAGCAGTCGGGGGCCATCGTCTTCACACCGCGTGAGCGTGATTGGCAGAAAGAGGAGCTGATCGTGGACAATGACGGCTCCCTACGCAACTACATAGAGGTTGCTTCTCAGGGAAAGTGGCAACAAACCAGCATGCCGGGTTTCGCCTGGCACTCTGGCGCCTATTCGGACGGAGAGAATCCCTTTGAGGCAGGAAGTGCACGGATGACAAAGACCACCAGCAGCAAGTCGCGCTATAACCTTGCTACCTATCAGCCCGATTTCAGAAAGGCAGGTCGCTATGCCGTCTATGTCAGCTATCAGACGCTTCCCAACAGTGTTGACGATGTGTTATATACCGTATGGCATCGTGGCGAACGCACTCAATTCCACGTAAACCAGCAAATGGGTGGTGGCACATGGGTCTATCTGGGAACATTTGATTTTGATGCCGGATACAGCGAGTTTAACCGGGTGACCGTTTCCAACCAAAGCGATCAAAAAGGTGTGGTGACAACGGATGCAGTACGCTTTGGCGGAGGAATGGGAAACATTGAACGGTTTGGAACGGTCAGCGGACTACCCCGTGCCCTGGAAGGTGCCCGTTACTCAGCACAGTGGGCTGGTATGCCCTACCCTGTCTATAGCAGTAAGAACGGAGCAGATGACTATGCTGACGACATCAATGTCCGTTCGCACATGACCAACCTGTTAGGAGGCGGTTCCTGTTACATGCCGACGGTTAATGGTCGCAAGGTTCCCATAGAATTATCATTGGCAATCCATAGCGATGCTGGTTATGCCCGCGATGGAGAAGGACTGATTGGTTCCTTGTCTATCTGTACGACGGGATTTAATAATGGAAAGCTGAATGCCGGCATATCCCGAATGGCTTCACGCGATTTTGCGGATGCCCTGTTAAGCAATGAGTTGCTGGACGTGAAGTATAAGTATGGCAACTGGAACCGTAGGGAGCTCTTTGACAGGAACTATTCCGAGACACGATTGCCCGAAGTGCCCAGTGCTATTCTTGAGACGATGTCACATCAGAACTTCCCAGACATGCGCTACGGACAAGACCCGAATTTCCGCTTTACACTGGCCCGTTCTATCTACAAGACCATTTTGCGGTATGTCAACGACCAGCATGGTACTCCTTTTGTCGTTGCTCCGTTAGCACCAGACAATTTCCGTATAGAGTTCATGAAAAAAGACGAAATCCGACTGAGCTGGAACGCTGTCAACGATCCGCAGGAGCCAACATCCGCACCTACCGGATATATCTTATATACGGCTATCGGTGAGGCAGATTTTGACAACGGGACCTATATCCGTTCAAAGAACAGCTATGACATGAAACTGGAGCCAGGCATGCTCTATCATTTCAAGGTGGCAGCTGTGAACCGAGGAGGACAAAGCTTCCCCACAGAAGTTCTTTCTGCCTACTACAATCCATTTGCCACGAAGACCATCTTGGTGGTGAACGGGTTCCATCGTGTTTCTTCACCTGCCATTCGCAACAATGCAGAAGAACAGGGCTTCGACTTAGACGAAGATCCTGGTATCACCTATGGTCCCACCTATGGATGGTCAGGACGACAAATTAACTTCGACCGCACACAGATGGGTATCGAGGATGGAGGATTAGGCTATACCGGTGAGGAACTGACAGGAATGCTGATTGCCGGCAATGACTTCAACTATGTAAAGACCCATGCAGAAGCTATAGCATCTACTGTGAAATATAACATCATCAGCTGCTCTAGCGAGGCTCTTGAAACTGCTAAGATAAAGCTGAAGGACATTGCTGCCATTGACCTCATCCTAGGATTGGAGCGCAATGACGGACATAGCCTGTCATTCTACAAGACATTCAACAGTTCCATGCAGCACACGCTACAACAGTTTACGAAAAGTGGTGGAGCTTTACTGGTCAGTGGAGCCTATATTGGCAAGGACATGAACAGCCAAGAGGAACAACGTTTCCTGGCAAACATACTGAAGTGCCAATATGGAGGAAGAAGTCTGGCTGAAACCAACGTTGTGTCAGGTCTTGGAACCAATTTCCAATATTGGAAGGAGCTGAACGAAGAACATTATGCGGCCACTTCTGCAGACATCCTGCATCCTGTGAAACCTGCTTATACGGCCATGGAATATGCTGACGGGTATGGCGCTGCTGTTGCTTATCAAGGCAAAGACTACAGGGCCTTTGTCATGGGATTCCCCTTCGAGTGTATCAAGGATGCGCAGAAGCGTTCATCCATTATGCAAGGACTATTAAACTACCTAACAAAATAAAGGACAGAAAACTATGTACAAAATTCAATCTAACTCTAGTGGCACACGCAGTATCGAGATTAGCGAAGAACATTTGCAGACCATCGAGGACTATCAACTCTTCCGCGACCTTATCGACTCTAATGGTTATGTCGATGAGCAAGTGCTTGACAAGCTCAAGCTGAACATCCGTTCCATGCTGGAGTCGGATGCCGGTAAGGACAAGAGACTGCTAGACCTCTGCCTAGATGTTATCTATCATGCAAACATGAAGGCTTTCGGACTTCAACAACTTGTACTGCTGTTCATCAACTGGAAGAATCAGAGCAAGGAAGAGAACGTATGACGTATAGGCTGACGGATTTTCTGCCAACAACGAAGAAGGAAATTGAGTTGCGTGGCTGGGAAGAGGTAGATATCATCCTCTTCTCCGCTGATGCATACGTTGACCATCCATCCTTCGGGGCGGCTGTGATAGGACGGACACTAGAAGCTGCCGGATATCGGGTGGCTATCATCCCGCAGCCTGACTGGCACGGAGACTATCGTGACTTCAAAAAGCTGGGACGCCCGCGATTGTTCTTTGGTATCGCACCTGGCTGCATGGACTCAATGGTCAATAAATATACCGCCAACCGCCGCCTGCGCTCAGAAGATGCGTACAGTCCCGATGGACGACACGATTTGCGTCCTGAATATCCGACCATTGTCTATTCCAAAATCCTGCGTGAGCTATATCCTGATGTTCCTATCATTTTGGGGGGCATAGAAGCATCGTTGCGCCGATTGACTCATTATGATTACTGGCAAGATAAGTTGCGCCCGTGTATTCTTTGTGAGTCGCAGGCAGACCTTATTATCTACGGAATGGGCGAAAAGCCTATCGTGGAATTGGCACGTCGTATCGCTGAGGGTTCCGCTATCGAGGATATTCACGACATACCCCAGACCGTCTATCTTACGAAGGACATAAAACCTGCTGATGACGATATCGTGCTGCATAGCCATGAAGAATGCTTGCACAACAAGCGTTCGCAGGCCGAGAACTTCCGCCATATTGAGGAGCAGTCGAACATGATGCATGCGCACCGACTCATTCAGCCACTGGCTGTTCATCCTTCACCGTTGACGGCTCACAATTATGTTGTTGTGAACCCTCCCTACCCTCCGATGACCACCCTAGAACTGGATGCTTCCTTCGACCTGCCCTATACCCGTTTGCCCCATCCCAAATACAAGGGAAAGCGTATTCCAGCTTATGAGATGATCAAGTTCTCTGTGAACATTCACCGTGGATGTTTTGGAGGCTGTGCCTTCTGTACGATTTCGGCTCATCAAGGCAAATTTATTTCCTGTCGCTCTAAAGAAAGTATTCTTAAAGAGGTTAAGCAAGTTGCTCAGATGGAGGACTTCAAAGGTTATCTTTCTGATCTAGGTGGACCGTCAGCTAATATGTATGGTATGCATGGGCGCAACCTGAACATCTGTGAGAAATGTAAACGTCCCAGTTGTATTCACCCACAGGTGTGCCCAAATCTGAATACCGACCACACCAAATTGCTGGAAGTTTATCATGCCGTGGATGCGCTCCCGGAAATCAAGAAGAGCTTCATCGGAAGCGGTGTGCGCTATGATCTCTTACTGTATAGAGGGAAGGACGAAGTGGCTAACAAGGCTGCAATGGATTATACCCGTGAACTCATCACCCGTCATGTCAGCGGACGATTGAAAGTAGCTCCCGAACATACCAGCGACAAGGTATTGATGCTAATGCGCAAACCGCCTTTCCAACAGTTCTATGACTTCAAACGCATCTTTGACCGCATTTGTCGTGAAGAGGGACTGCGCCAGCAAATCATTCCTTATTTCATATCCAGTCATCCTGGTTGTACGGAAGCAGAGATGGCAGAGTTGGCTGTGAAGACCAAGCATTTGGATTTTCAGTTAGAACAAGTACAGGACTTCACCCCCACCCCGATGACAGTCTCTACGGAAACATGGTACACCGGTTTCCATCCCTATACCCTTGAACCCGTTCATAGTGCCAAGACACCGAAAGAGAAATTGGCACAACGCCAGTATTTCTTCTGGTATAAACCTGAAGAGCGGAGAGGCATCGAACAGAGTCTGCGTCGCATTGGTCGTGCCGACCTTATTCAGGAATTGTGTCCTTATACTCCGAAACCTTATGGAAATAATAGAGCAAGCACTCATCGCGAAGAATCCGCAAAAGAAAAACGAGGACGGAATCGTCGTCACAAATGACTTCGTAGCAGTTATTGACGGCAGCACGTCAAAGTCGCAATATCGCCACAGTCTGTTTCGTTCGAACGGACGCTATGCCATGCAACTGACAGCGCGTTACATCCGTCGTATGGAAAAGACTACCACCTGCGAACAATTCCTTACTGGAGTGACTGCTTATATCCGTAAGCATTATAAGAAGAGTATGCTGCCCCGACTGGAAGAGCATCCAGAAGACCGCCTGACATGTTCCGCCATCATCTTTAGCCGTGTGTGTCGCGAGATATGGATGGTTGGTGACTGCCAATGCCTTATAGGACAAGAATACTATGACAATCCCAAGCCCTATGAAGACGAGTTGGCTGCAATGCGTGCCGAAGAAGTAAAGCGACAGTTGGCGGAGGGAAAGTCTGCTGACGAACTCCTGCGCAATGACACAGCACGAAGCATTATCATCCCACGCATGATAAAAACTATGCGCCAACAAAACATCAGTTATAGTGTCATTGACGGATTCCATATTCCCAGAGAACATGTGCGGATCATTACGCTCGACTTTCAACCGTGGGACATCGTGTTAGCATCCGACGGTTATCCATTCCTGTGTCCCACATTGGCAGAAAGCGAGAGTCGCTTGTACGAGCAACGTACAAACGACCCTTTAAACATTGGAACTTTCAAGGCAACTAAAGCCTTTCATCCCGATTTCAATTCCTTCGACGACAGAAGCTATATCCGCCTGAAGGTATGATGTCGTAACGGAAGAGAGAGGAAGGACCTATTTCCCGATATATGCCAAAATGAAATCAACAATCTCGTCTTCCGACTTACCATCAGCTCTGATGACCAAGTCATAGTTATGCGTGTCGTAACGAGAAGAATTGGTATATTTTGAAATATAGTTCTCACGCATCTTGTCAACCTTCTTGATAATCTCCAGCGCTTGCTCTGGCTTGATACCCTGCTTTCTGCACACACGTGCAATACGACTCTCCATAGAAGCCTGAATCAGAACACTAAGATGATTGGGATGCTTGCGATAAACAAAGAAGCCACTTCGACCGGCAACAACACATGATTCGTTTTCAGCAATACCCTTGAGGATTTCCTGTTCTGCCTTGAAGACGGCTTCCGTAGTAATCAGCTCGGGCTCCTGATCCATGTTTACCTGATAGTACTTGGCTTCTGTCAAACCGCCACCAATACCGATAACACGCTTGAAATCACTCCACCAATTGTGCTTCTGGCCTTTCAGATTCTCAATTTCATCTACGGTGAGATGATATTTCTCCTCTAATTGCTTAATGAGTGCCTTATCATAAAAAGGAACTTGCAGTTTCTCAGACAATTTCCTTCCTACAGTACGACCACCGCTTCCTAGCTCGCGATTAATGGAAATAACAAATTTCTCGTTTAGATTCATAATTCTTGTAAATTAGCATTATTTTGCTGGCAAATTTACACATTTTTCTTGAATAACGCAATAATAACCCAACAAAATAACGCTAATAATCATACTTTTCAATCATTCATAACCTTCGATTACGTTGAGAAGGTCTTGATGTATCACACCATTGGTGGCTATAACACTATCGCCCTCCATAAAGAAAGTATCACCAGCATAATTGGTAACACGACCTCCTGCCTCCATCACAATGAGTGCTCCAGCCATAAAGTCCCATTGGCCAATATAGCGCTCGGCATAACCATCCAGCCTGCCTGCCGCCACATAGCACAAGGCGATAGCTGCAGAGCCTATCATGCGGATACTGCCCACATTACCATAGAAATGATTGATAAGACGAGTGATGACTGGCTTATAAGCATCGCTGTTATAAGGCAGTTGCAAGCACAATAACGCATCGTTAATCCCGCTCTTGCCAACGTGCAAGGGCGTACCATTCACCCACGCTTTTCCGTCCTTCCAAGCATAGAAGCACTCGTCGCTGACAATTTCGTACACTACCCCCACGACAATCTCCCTACCCTTACACAAGGCTATAGAAACAGCATAAGGCGCAAAACCGTGTATGAAGTTCGTTGTGCCATCCAATGGATCAACGACCCAAAAGAAGTCTGATGGCTGATGGTTGATGGCTGAAACATCATCTTTCGCAGTACCTTCCTCCGTAATAAAGCCAGCCTCGGGCATGATTTCCCGAAGTCTGCTAACAATCATCTTCTCAGAACCTTTATCTACATACGACACATAGTCGTGGGCATGTTTGCGCTCCACCTTTTCTACCGAGAAGCTCGCGCGTTCCTTTTTAATATAAGAACCCGCCTCGCGAGCCACTTGACACACAAGGCGGGTTATCTTTTCAAGATTCTCCATGAAAATCTTACTTCTTACGTCTTACGTCAGACATCTCTTAGTCTTCCTGATATTCAGGACGCAACTTACGCACGGTCTCACCAGCACGCCACATCTCCTGATTACGCATAGCCTCAAGTTCCTTCTCCAGACCGGCACGATAGTCGGGCTTAGAGTTAGCGTCGATGGTGATCTGTGCCTCATTACCTGTCTTTACAGAATAGTACAGCCACTCCATGACGGGCTTGATAGCGTCGTGAAAACGGGGAGCCCAGTCCAGCGCACCACGCTGAGCAGTAGTAGAACAGTTGGCATACATCCAGTCCATACCCTTTGCACCGAACAACGGGCCAAGGCTCTGGGTCAGCTCCTCAACAGTCTCGTTGAAAGCCTCCGAGGGAGTATGACCATTCTCGCGCAGCACCTCATACTGAGCCAGCAGCAAGCCCTGGATAGCACCCATCAGGCTTCCGCGCTCACCAGTCAGGTCAGAGGTTGCCTCACGCTGGAAGGTGGTCTCGAACAAATAGCCTGCACCAATACCGATACCGAAGGCCAGTGTCTTCTCCTTAGCCTTGCCTGTAGCATCCTGATAAACAGCATAAGAGCAGTTCAGACCACGACCCTCGCAGAACATGGTGCGGAGAGAAGTACCAGAACCCTTAGGAGCTACCATGATAACATCAACATCCTTGGGAGGAACAACACCTGTGCGGTCGCTCCAGTTAATGGCGAAACCGTGGCTGTAGTACAGCGTCTTGCCGGGCTTCAGATATTGCTTGATGGTAGGCCACTGCTGCATCTGACCAGCATCTGAGAGCAGCATACACAGGATAGTACCCTTCTCGGCAGCCTCTTCGATAGAGAACAGTGTCTTGCCAGGAACCCATCCGTCGGCAACAGCCTTGTCATAAGTCTTACCTTGACGCTGGCCAACGATAACGTTGAAGCCATTGTCGCGCAGGTTACAAGCCTGACCAGGTCCCTGAACGCCATAACCGATAACGGCGATTACTTCATCCTTTAATACTTCACGTGCTTTCTCGAGTGAGAACTCTTTGCTGGTGACAACAGTTTCGATTACGCCACCAAAATTCATTTCTGCCATAATGCAAATTTGTTTTTTAAATTGTTATACATGTCCCTTGCGTACTATGCCAGCCCTACCCGAGAGCCGTCGTCTTGCCAGTCCACTCAGTGCTTACACGAAGCTCCGACAAGGGGTTAACTTAAAATGCGACTGCAAAGATACAAATAAGTAAGCAAAACACAAAACAAAAATACGATTTTTTTGTTTTTCACTCACTTTGCTAACATTTATTTCAAATCTGAGTATTTTTTATGTCCTTTTGCGTAATACTGCCACAATAGTGAGAACATGCGTTGTTCTGAAATATGTGTTTCCACTCTTCCCTGTTGTATGATTTCCCTGTCTGCCTTAAAGTCCTTCTTCCAACGGGCAAAAGCACGACGCGCCTTGAAGATAGCCTTGAAATCGCCCCAATTTCCTTTCAGTATCAGCGTTTCCCAAGCAGCCAGATAATCCAGGAACCAACGCATACGCATTACATATTGCAGTTCCGAGTCAGGCAGACACTTGTAAAGCATGGTCAGGTTATTGCGGAAATTAAGAAATGTCTTCATCGGATTTGACTTAGGCAATGTTCCTCCACCGACGTGATAGACATAGCTCTCCGGCAGACAATAAATCTTACGGCCACGAATACGGAGACGCCAGCACAGGTCAATCTCTTCGTTATGGGCAAAGAAGCGTCCGTCCAGTCCTCCGACATCCCAATAGTCTTTTGCACGAATCAACAACGCAGCCCCCGTAGCCCACAGGATTTCTTCCTTGTAATCGTATTGCCCATCGTCACGTTCCACCGTTTCAAATATTCGTCCGCGACAGAAGGGGTAACCATAACGGTCCAGAAAGCCACCACAGGCTCCGGCATATTCAAAACAGTCTCTATCGTGTATGGACAACAGCTTAGGCTGACAGGCAGCCACTTCCGGATGAACATCCATAAACTCTATCAGGGGTGTCAGCCAATGGTGCGTCACCTCGATGTCTGAGTTCAGCAACAGATAATATTCCGCATCAATCTGTGATAATGCCTTGTTGTAACCTTCAGCAAATCCCCAGTTTTTTTCCAACACAATAGTCTTGCACTCAGGGAACTCCTGTCGCAGCAATTCCAACGAGTTGTCCGTCGAAGCATTATCGGCCACATAGACCACAGCCTCGTCGCGCGAATAATTCAAAACAGTAGGCAGATACTGAGCCAGCATCTTCGCCCCATTCCAGTTCAATATGACAATTGCGAGTTTATCCATTGTTCAGCATTGCTTTAAGTGCGGTTTTATCATGATTGAAGTCGCCCATGTGAACGTTGATGAGCTGGTTGTCAAATTCTTCACGGGCTTCGCTGGGCTTCAATTCAACACGGATATAATTCTTCGTAAATCCATGCATGGCCCGTCCACGCGTAGCCTTTTCAAATAACACCTCTGCCTCACGTCCGATATATTTCTGATAAAAAGCGATCGTCTTCCTGTCAGACAGTTCCAGCAATCTTCGACTACGTTCCTTCTTATCTGCATCATTTACCACATAGGGAATACTCAACGCCGAGGTACCGGGTCGCTCAGAATACGGGAACACATGCAGCTGGGTAACATCCAACGCATCCAGAAACTCGTAAGTCTCCTCAAAACACTCAGGAGTCTCGCCCCTGCATCCCACCATCACATCGACACCGATAAAGGCATCGGGCATCACTTCCTTGATACGTTGTATCTTGTCGGCAAACAACTGCCGGTCGTAGTGACGGTGCATCAGCTTCAATACCGTATCGCTGCCACTCTGCAACGGGATATGATAGTGAGGCATGAAAGCACGACTCTTGGCACAATAGTCTATCAGCTCATCACTCAACAAATCGGGTTCCAAACTGCTGATACGATAACGGCTGATGCCCTCCACACCATCCAGTGCTTTCACCAAATCAATGAAACGCTCACCGGTCGTCTTACCGAAATCGCCTATATTCACACCCGTCAGCACGATTTCCTTACCACCTTCGCGGGAAGCCTCTTCAGCCTGCGCCACTAACGAGGCGATACTGGGATTACGGCTAAAGCCGCGAGCATAGGGTATCGTGCAATAAGTACAGAAATAATCACAACCATCCTGCACTTTCAGGAAATAACGCGTCCGATTTCCTCGCGAACAACTAGGTGCAAACGATTTGATGTCTTTCGTCTTCACGGAGAAGTGCTGATGTGTTGTACCTTTGGCCCATTCCTCGGAAAGAAACTGCACCAAATCAGCCTTCTCGTTCGATCCCAGCACTAAATCCACACCGTCTATCTTGCTCACCTTCTCTGGCTCCAACTGTGCATAACAGCCTGTCACAACCACAAAAGCATCTGGATTCTCGCGGACCAATCGGTGAATGGCCTGACGACATTTATGATCGGCGACCTCCGTCACGGAACAGGTGTTTATCAGACAGATGTCAGCAGGCTCATCCTTTTCTGCTGTTCGTACACCCATCTCACCCAGCATTTTTCCAAAGGTAGAAGTTTCCGAGAAATTCAACTTACATCCCAGCGTGAAATATTTAGCCCGTTTTCCTTGAAATTCCGATGAAGCTATCATATATATAATAAGGTATATTCTTTTGTGAGCACAAAGGTACGAATAAGCGAGAACAAAACAAAGCAAAAATGCCCATTTTTTGCAATTATTCAATTTGGTGTAATTTTTCCACGAAATTTAACATTTCGTAAATAGCTGATTTTTAGCTACTTGCGAAAAAGTTACAAAAACAACTTAAAAAAAAACGCAAAAAATGATACAACGTATTAAAAAAATGCCTAACTTTGCAGCGTTTTAATTAACAAATGATTGTTTTACAGATTTAAAAAGCTAGAAAAAATGAAAAAATTAGTATTTATGTTCGTAGCCGTTGCAGCTATCTCTTTCGCTTCTTGTGGTAACCAGGCTCAGCCTGCACAGGTAGACACCGACTCTATCGAGGAGGTTGTTGACAGCGTTATCGACAGCACTGCTGTTGATTCTGCAGCTGTTGATTCAACTGTTGCTGAA